>OWJQ01000323.1_pt1 | contig 30838 bp, 26 predicted proteins | sample 1732711 | NCBI WGS metagenome assembly OWJQ01 (sample SAMN05065745, study PRJEB22554) | human gut metagenome | biome: ENVO:2100002; feature: ENVO:00000062; material: ENVO:00002003 | host: Homo sapiens | place: USA | reverse complement strand
AGATTAGCGAGTGTCTCGTGGGCTCGGAGATGTGTATAAGAGACAGAATATATACTCTTTAAAAATAAAATAAAAGAATCTTCTCATATTTTTTTGATAAAAAAAGAATTATCTTTGCAATATTAAAAAAATAACAGAAAAAGTATAACCATGAAATTAGACCCAAACTCAGAAAAACCTCTTCACATTCAAGCAGAAGAAGTGCTGAGAAAACTTATAGAATCAGAGGAATACAAAAATGGGAAACTTCTTCCCAATGAGGTTTTATTGTCTGAACAATTAAACATATCGAGAAATACACTTCGCCAAGCAATCAACAAACTGGTATTCGAGGGATTATTGGTCAGAAAAAAAGGGCATGGTACAAAGGCTGTAAAAAAAGGTATTATAGGAGGAGTAAAGAACTGGTTGAGCTTCTCACAAGAAATGAAAATGCTAGGTATCGAAATTAAAAACTTCGAATTGCATGTCAGTTTTAAGAAAGCATCCGAAGAAATATGTACCTTTTTCAATATAGACCCTGAAAAGGGAACAAAATGTATGGTATTGGAAAGAGTACGCGGTAATAAAGAATACCCTTTTGTCTCCTTCATCTCTTATTTCAATCCGAGTATACCACTGACCGGTGATGAGGACTTCACCCAACCTCTTTATGGAATACTTGAAAATAAATATGACATCATCGTAAAAACCAGTAAAGAGGAAGTATCCGCACGGTTGGCCGGAGAATATATCGCAGAAAAACTGGACATCAAATCCAGCGACCCTATATTAATAAGGAAAAGATTTGTTTATGATATCAATGGAACTCCCATTGAATACAATATAGGATACTATCGTGCAGACAGCTTTACCTACACCATAGAGGCAGAAAGATAAATATACAAGAAAGTTTAATCTATAACAGAAATGACTATGAATACAACAGAAATCCCCGTACTGCTGTTGACCGGTTATCTGGGTAGTGGCAAAACGACGTTGGTAAATCACATCCTTTCTAATAAACGTGGCATTAAGTTTGCCGTTATCGTCAATGACATAGGCGAGGTGAACATTGATGCAGACCTTATACAGAAAGGTGGCGTGGTGGGAAAGAAAGAGGAAAGTCTGGTAGCTCTACAGAATGGTTGTATCTGCTGTACGCTGAAGACAGACTTGATAGAGCAGATGTTCGAAATCATGAAGATGCAACGCTTCGACTACATAGTGATTGAGGCGAGTGGCATCTGTGAACCGGAGCCTATTGCCCAAACACTCTGCTCCATTCCTCATATGGGAGGAGCGTATACTAAATACGGTATTTGCCGCTTAGACTGCATTACCACCGTGGTGGACGCCTTACGTCTGCAAAGTGAATTTTCTTGCGGAGATGATTTGACACGCAAAGGCATTGATGAAGAAGATATAGAAAACCTCATCATTCAGCAGATTGAGTTCTGCAATATTATCCTGCTGAACAAAGCAGCAGAAGTACAGCCCGAAGAATTAAAACGTATCAAGCAGATTATCCGCACCTTGCAACCCGGTGCCGAAATTATAGAGTGCAACTATGCAGATGTAGACCTGGATAAGATTATCCATACCCACCTCTTTAACTTTGAGCGTGCCGCAACTTCTGCCGGATGGATTCGTGGCATAGAGCAACAAGTAAGCGAAGAGGAGGAAAAAGAGGCGCATTACCATCATGAAGAGGGTCATCATCACCATCACGAAGATGAACATCATCATGAAAGCGAACATCATCACGAGAAATGTCATCACCACCATCACGAAGGAGGTGAAGTAGAAGAATACGGTATTGGCACATTTGTCTACTACCGCCGTCCTGCATTCGACATTCATAAGTTCGACCACTATGTCGCTACCAAATGGCCCCGCAGCGTTATCCGCGCCAAGGGTGTCTGCTACTTCAGCCACAACCGCGACATGTCCTTCCTCTTTGAACAAGCAGGTATACAGAAGAAAATAACTGAAGCCGGACAATGGTATGCCACCGCTCCCGAAGAAGACATGATAGAACTGATGCGCCAAGAACCGGGATTGCTAAGAGACTGGGACGAACAATACGGCGACCGCATGCTGAAGATAGTATTCATCGGACAAAATATGGATAAAGAGCAAATCATCCGCGACTTGGACAAATGCCTTGAATAACTTCCTAAAAAAGTGCTCCCCGTCATTCCGATCTTAAGAACAACGGGGAGCATCGTCCCACGCGCGTAACTCTATTTTAAGAATCAGGAACCATATCAATTCTCCGTAAAACGGAACATTTTGAAATACACCTTCTGCTCTGTGTCGGATACATTCACCAACCTCATCTTCGCAACACTCAACTCCTTGAGAGATGCCTTCACCTGCGTTCTGTATCCCGGTTTCAAATCCACCGCCTGCCAGTTTGTGCCATCCGAAGTTACTTCCAGTTTAAACTTCGAATCAGTAACCTCCGCATCTCCCAAATCGATAAGCACCGAACTCAACTGGCGGGCATAATCCATCGAAATGGTCAGCACACCGCCTGCCTGCCAGTTGATGACTTCATTGGACGGAATAATTGTATTCACCTTTCCCTTCTGCTGAATAGGAAGCGAAGCCAACTGATTCACGTCGCTCTTCAACGTGTAGGGAGAATAAACAGCCTTTGTATCAAGCCCGGCATGGAACGCTGCATTATAGCCCGTTGTCGCCGCTTCGAACAAAGCATTGAAAGTAGGCATCAGATGCAGGCTGCCGCTCTTTATGCCCGCTTTATATTGGGCATCCGTCTCACCCATCAGCACCAGCAGGGCGCGGGCGTGTTCGTAGCTACCTATAAATGCATCCTTCTGCTGGCGCAGGCGTATCATGTTCAGCACCTCCGCACCATACTCTCCCACTTGTTTGAACTGAATGAGCCAAGGCCTTATTTCAGTTATCAACGGACGATTCTCATTTCCCGATGCAAGCAATCCATCAGCGGCAACGATTATCTTCCGGCATTCCTCAGCTACCTGCCGATAGGCATCTTCATCTATCTCGTTTTTCTCTTGATAAGCTTTCAACAAGGCAGAGAGAGCAGGCTGAATGGCAACGGACTCTTCACGGCGGAAACGATGTCCATTCTGTCCCGGGTCGGAATTATGAGCAGCGAAGATTTCCAAATATTCGGCATGAAGTGGCATAAGGTCTCTGACTGCATGTTTCCAAGAAGTTTCACTATCATAATTCTCCATATTCCAAGTATAATCAGCTACACTGTACAGAGAGATTTTGGAAGCCTCGGCATGTTCCATCGGATTGGAAACAAAAGCAGACATATCATCTTTTATATCAAGCCCGTTTCCATAAACCGGCCCTAGCAGCAAATGGTCTTGTACATAATCCGAAACGGGGAAATTCCACCAAATGTACGCCTTACGTTTCAGCAGCGGATTGACGAAGTCCAGCGTAGACTTATCTATAGTAGCAACTACCATATCACCGGTCCACATCACCTTGATACCCTCGTTCAACTTATCACCAAGCGTAGTGAGATAGCCTCCTTCTACATCGGTCCATGACTTGTTGTACTCTGTGGGACACAATATCAATGGTGCAACATCCCGCTTGACTTTTACAAAATGGTCGTCAATATAGTTCAACAGTTCAGCCTGCTTGTCCGCCTTTGTCCCTTCACCCGAAATATCATCAAAGAAAACGGCAAAACCACGCACACCCAACTGGTACATGCTTTCGAACTTCTGCAACAATAACGAGCGGTCTTCTTCATTCCAGCGAATATCCTGACCCGGATGAATGGCCCAATAGAAAATGACATTGTTCTCCTTCGCCCTATTTACCAATACCTTCAGTTGTTCTCCTTCTTGGGCAGGATAAGGCTTGCGCCAGTTGGGAGTCCGGTGATAAGGGTCGTCTTTCGGTCCATAGATATAGACATTCATTTTGTTCCGACCATAAAAATCAAGCTGGCGTATACGCGCCTCCTGACTCCAAGGAGCACCGTAAAACCCTTCCACCACACCCCGATAGGGAACATCGGGATAGTCCGTCACTTCAGCCAAAGGCAGCTTACCCAAAGCAAGCAACTGCGCAAGAGTCTGTACACCATAGTACGCTCCCCGCTCGTCAGCACCGGCTATGACGATGCAGTCTTTTTCTATTTTCAGGAAATAACCTTCGGATTTGCGTGGAATCCTATGTTGGTATTTCTTAATAATCTTATCTCCTTTCACTCCTATATATACACGGAAAGAAGCGCCAAGCACCTCTTCCGGCATCAATGAACGGAGTAAAGGCAACGCAGGTCCGTCCTGCACGGAATTGCCGGAAAGGATCTGGTATTGTTGGGGAATATCAACAGAATCTTTTTGCGTAATATATTCTTGGGGAGTAGGTTGCAAATGAAATTCTTGCGCACAAAGCGTCGCTGTCGTCAACATACCGAATGCTCCCAGTAATAGTAATTTTTTTCTCATAAGCGGATTATTAAATTAAGGAATATCTATGTATTAAGAAAACTCTTCCATGCATTCAAGGTTGATACGTTCAAAAATAAGAAATAAATATGAAAACACGTACAAATACAGACATTTATTTCAGTTTAAAGATTCATTTATTCTGCATCCGTTTGAGTTCATCGCACACTGCCGGATGCAGGAAGTAGCGTACATCTTTTCCCTCCTCCATGGCTCGACGGATAAAAGTGGAGCTGATTTCGAATACCGGAGAAGAAACAGTCCGTACATTCTGCGGTAAAGAGGCAGTCTCTACCGGATAGCCGGGACGAGGATAAACCAGAAGATGATTTTCGGCAATAATGCGTTCCGACTCGTACCAACGGTGGAACAGCTTCCAGTTGTCCGAACCAATAACAAGATGGAAAGTGTGTTGGGGATAAGTCCGTTTCAGCGCGTCCAACGTATGAACAGTATAAGAAGGCCGAGGCAGATGGAATTCAAAATCGGAAGCGCGAAACTTGGGATAACCCTCGGTGGCTAGCTGCACCAGCTTCAAACGTAACTTGTCATCCATCAGATCGTTTTCTTCCTTCAGCGGATTGTGGGGGGTGACCATAAACCACACTTCATCCAGGTCCCCGTATTCGCAAAGATAGTTGGCGAGGGCCAAATGTCCGATGTGTATCGGGTTGAATGAGCCGCTGAAGATTCCTATATCCACTATTCTATTAATTTAAACAAGAAAATCACAAAGGGTGTCCTTTCAACGCACGCCAGGCAGTCCATGAATTGACAGCCGTCACCACAGCAATAAGAAACATCGGAATGCTTGTCCGAGATTCCTGATAATGTATATACAAGATACCGACAACAAGGGCACAAAGAAATAAGATGCAGTTAATAATCAGCAATGCCCTATTGAGCTTCGGATTATTCTTCTTTTTCGGTGCCAACTGGTTATGCAGTCCTCCATTTTGCTTCATGAGTTCAAAAATTGAGTAATCACTTTCAAGGCTTCCGCTTTAGCTGTTTCCAAGTCATCATTCACAATCACCGTATCAAATCTCGATGCAAAGCCCAATTCATATTCGGCTTTCGCCACGCGACTCTCTATCACTTCGGGAGCATCTGTTCCGCGTCCTACCAGGCGCTTGCGCAATTCCTCCACCGAAGGCGGTTGAATGAAAACAGACAATGCACGTTCACCATAGAATTTCTTAATATTGCAACCACCCACTACATCCACATCGAACACAACATTCTGCCCGGCAGCCAATTGTTTTTCCACCTGCTCCTTCAGTGTCCCGTAAAAACGGTCCTGATACACCTCTTCATACTCCAAGAATTCATCATTGGCTATGCGGTGGCGGAATTCATCGGGAGTCAGAAAGAAATATTCCACTCCATCTTCCTCCGTTCCGCGAGGCGGGCGACTGGTTGCCGAGATGGAAAATGAGAGATTCAGATTCTGAGTCAGCAGATAGTTGATAATCGTCGACTTTCCGGAACCCGAAGGGGCTGAAAATATGATAAGTTTTGCCATGAAATTTAAATCACATTACATTCAATACTTGTTCCTTGATTTGCTCCAGTTCATCCTTCATCTGAACGACAATCTTCTGCATCTCCGCATGATTGGACTTACTGCCCAAGGTATTGATTTCACGTCCCATCTCCTGAGCGATGAACCCTAACTTCTTGCCTTGGCCGGTTCCGGTTTCCAGCGTATTGATAAAATATTTCAGATGATTGCCAAGACGCTGTTTTTCTTCGTTCACATCCAGCTTTTCGATGTAGTAGATGAGCTCCTGCTCCAGGCGGTTCTTGTCATAATCCACACTCAAGGTCTTTTCCAGTGCATCTGTAATACGTTCCTTCACTTTGGCTACACGCTCTTTCTCATAGGGAGCGATAGTCTCCAACAGATGGGAGATGTTGGAGATCTTCTCACGGAACTTCTTTTCAAGGGCAGCTCCTTCCTGCTTACGGAAGTCCACCAGCGCACCGACAGCCTTTTCCACAGCCGAATAAACCACAGCCCATTCTTCCTCACTCAGTTCCTGCGTTTCATTCTTGGTCATCACATCCGGCATGCGGAGCAACGTGGCAAACCAGTCCGTCGCATCCGGCACAGGTATTCCTAGATTTTCTGATATAGCACAAATCTGCTTGTAATATCCCTCCACCAATGTCTGGTTGATGGGAGTGGCGCTTTCCGCACTCTCTTTCTTTTCTATCCAAAGACTGAAATCCACCTTTCCGCGTTCCAGTTTCCGTGATATTTCATTACGGATTTCCATCTCCTTCTCACGATAAAGCGGAGCAATGCGGGCAGATAAGTCCATTGCCTTACTATTGAGCGACTTTATTTCAACGTTGATTTTCTTATCAGGCAGTTCGACGGTTGCTTTGCCGTAGCCTGTCATGGATTGTATCATAATGTTATAGTTTTGCGCAAAATTACACGATTATTTTAATTAGTGAAAATAATCACGTAAATTTGCCACAATAAAATCAAGAATAAAAGTTATGTCATGTATCTTGCATATTGAAACGTCCACTTCTACCTGCTCCGTAGCCGTGAGCGAGGACGGACAGAACGTTTTCAAGAAAGAGGACCTGAATGGCCCTTCACACGCCGTTTCATTGGGAGTCTTTGTGGACGAGGCGCTATCCTTTGCCGATAGCCATGCCATGCCGTTGGATGCAGTCGCCGTAAGCTGCGGCCCAGGTTCGTATACCGGGTTGCGTATCGGCGTGTCAATGGCAAAAGGTGTCTGCTATGGACGTAACCTGCCACTAATCGGACTGGAAACCCTGAAAGTTCAGTGTGTACCGGTATTACTCTACCACGATGAGCTACCCGACGACGCACTGCTCTGTCCCATGATTGACGCCCGCCGCATGGAAGTCTATGCTGCCATCTACGACCGTGCCTTGAAACCGGTGCGCGACATTGCAGCCGATATTGTGGACGAAAACTCCTACCTGGAATTCTTAGAGCGACATCCCGTCTATTTCTTCGGTGACGGTGCGGCCAAATGCAAAGAGAAAATCACGCATCCCAATGCACACTTCATCGACGGCATCCGCCCGCTTGCCAGCATGATGTTCCCGTTGGCAGAAAAGGCAACAGCCGAACAAGATTTCAAGGATGTGGCCTATTTCGAACCCTTCTATTTGAAGGAATTCGTAGCCGGCACGCCAAAGAAACTTATTTAGGGTTTAGCGATTAGGGATTAGGGATGAATACCATGCGGTATCACTACGTAGCCCATTAATCACTAACCACTAATCGCTAAACCCTAATCACTAATCATTGAACATTAATCACTAATTAAAGATGCAATATAACACCCAACAAAAACGGATGCCCCTGCCCGAATATGGCCGCAGCATCCAGAATATGGTAGACCACGCGCTGACAATCGAAGACCGCGCAGAACGCCAGCGCTGCGCAAATACAATCATCAACATCATGGGAAACATGTTTCCCCATTTGCGCGATGTGCCCGACTTCAAACATAAGCTGTGGGACCACCTTGCCATTATGGCCAACTTCCAACTGGATATAGATTATCCGTACGAGATTATCCGCAAGGACAATCTGAACACTAAGCCGGAGAGTATCCCCTACCCCAGTACCAAAATCCGTTACCGCCACTACGGCCGTACGCTGGAAGTACTGATAAAGAAAGCTATCGAATTCCCGGAAGGAGACGAGAAACAGAACTTGATAGCCCTCATCTGCAATCACATGAAGAAAGATTACATGGCATGGAATAAAGATACCGTCGATGACCGTAAAATTTCAGATGACCTCACCGAACTCTCTGACGGAAAACTGCAAATGACAGACAGCATCGTCCGACTCATGGCCGAACGTATTGACCAGAACTACCGTCCGAAGGTGAATAACCAAAATAACCGGAATAACAACCGGAACAATAAACGAAAATACTAAAATTGAATGATTAGCGATTAGTGGTTAGTGATGAATGTCATGTGGCATCACCATGCAGACCACTAATTACTAATTACTAATCACTAACCCCTAATCACTAACTTCATGGCATCATTTGTAATCGAAGGAGGACACAGACTTTCCGGTGACATTTACCCCCAAGGAGCAAAAAACGAGGTGTTGCAAATTATCTGCGCCACATTGCTCACTGCCGAAGAGGTGACTGTGCACAATATCCCGGACATACTGGACGTCAACAACCTTATCCAATTGATGCGGGATATGGGAGTCAGCGTATCTAAAAAAGGCATTGACACTTACAGTTTTCAAGCTGCCGACATTGATTTTGCCTATCTGGAAAGTGACGCGTTCCTGAAAAAATGTTCCAGCCTGCGCGGTTCCGTCATGCTGGTGGGGCCGATGGTGGCACGTTTCGGCAAGGCCATGATTTCCAAGCCGGGCGGAGACAAGATAGGACGCCGCCGTCTGGATACACATTTTATTGGTATCCAAAATTTAGGAGCCAACTTCATCTATAATGAGAAACGTGGCATCTACGAAATATCAGCCAAACAACTGCATGGCAGTTATATGCTACTCGACGAGGCATCTGTAACGGGAACCGCCAATATTGTAATGGCAGCAGTCCTTGCCAGAGGCAAGACCACCATCTACAACGCCGCCTGCGAACCCTACGTGCAGCAACTTTGCAGAATGCTGAACCGGATGGGAGCTAAGATAGAAGGCATCGCCTCCAACCTCCTGACTATCGAAGGAGTGGACGAGCTGCACGGAACCGAGCATACCATCCTCCCCGACATGATTGAAGTGGGCAGTTTCATCGGCATGGCAGCCATGACCCGTAGCGAACTGACCATCAAGAATGTCTCCTACGAGAACTTGGGAATTATCCCCGACAGTTTCCGCCGCCTCGGCATCAAGATGGAGCAGCGAGGAGATGACATTTACGTGCCCTCACAAGAGACGTACCAGATAGAGTCCTTTATCGACGGCTCCATCATGACCATTGCCGACGCACCCTGGCCCGGACTGACACCAGACTTGCTCAGTGTGCTGCTGGTGGTTGCCACCCAGGCAAAAGGCAGTGTACTCATTCACCAGAAAATGTTCGAAAGCCGCTTGTTCTTTGTGGACAAGCTGATAGATATGGGAGCGCAAATTATCCTCTGCGACCCGCACCGCGCCGTTGTCATCGGTCACGACCACGGCTTTAAACTACGTGGCGGCAACATGACCTCGCCCGATATCCGTGCGGGCATCGCCCTGCTGATAGCTGCCATGAGTGCGGACGGCATCAGCCGCATCCACAACATAGAGCAGATAGACCGTGGCTATCAGAACATCGAAGGGCGACTGAATGCGCTCGGAGCAAGAATAACAAGAATAGAATAAGATGATAAAGAGAGAAGAAGTATATAAGATAGGTATATTCAACAAGCCCCACGGCATTCACGGAGAACTATCGTTCACTTTTACGGATGACATCTTCGACCGGGTGGAAGCCGAATACCTAATCTGCCTGCTGGATGGTATACCGGTGCCTTTCTTCTTGGAAGAATACCGTTTCCGCTCCGACACCACCGCCCTTGTCAAACTGGAAGGCGTGGACACGGCAGAACGCGCCCGCATGTTCACTAATATTGAGGTCTACTTCCCCGTAAAGCATGCAGAAGAGGCAGGACCAGGTGAACTGAGTTGGGACTTCTTCGTCGGTTTTCGTATGGAGGAAGTACATCACGGCACGCTGGGAGAAGTGACGGACGTGGACACATCGACCATCAACACACTGTTTGTGGTGGACTATCAGGGAGAAGAACTGCTGGTGCCGGCACAAGAAGAGTTTATCATAGACATTGACCAGAAGCACAAGGTCATCACCGTAGACCTGCCGGAAGGTTTGATAGCTTTGGACGAAACAGAAGAGGTATGAAAAAGAAACGAAGAAAAGCATTTTGGAGTAACATCAAGTTCAAGTACAGACTGACGATTACGAACGAGAATACCCTTGAGGATATCATCACGTTGCGCGTATCCAAGCTGAACGGACTGTCCGTATTGCTCTCCGTGCTGTTCGTATTGTTTCTCATCGCCTCCCTGATCGTAGCCTTCACCCCGCTGCGCAACTACCTGCCGGGATATATGAACAGTGAAATCCGTGCCCAGGTAGTGGAGAATGCCTTGCGCGTAGATTCCCTCCAGCAACTGGTGAACAGACAGAACCTCTATATCATGAATATCCAGGACATCTTCCAGGGCAAGATAAAGGCAGATACCATACATTCCATCGACTCGTTGACCCACCTGCGCGAAGATTCGCTCATGGAACGTACACAACGGGAAGCCGAATTCCGCAAACAGTACGAGGAGACAGAAAAGTACAACCTGACGAGCATCACCGCTCGCCCCGAAATAGACGGACTGATTTTCTACCGCCCCACACGCGGCATGATTTCATCTCCCTTCAATGCCGAAACAAAACACTTCGGCACGGACATTGCCGCCAATCCGGGCGAAAGCGTATTGGCCACCTTAGACGGTACCGTCATACTGAGTACCTATACTGCCGAGACGGGTTATCTGATAGAAATACAGCACAACCAGGACTTCGTGTCAGTCTACAAGCATTGCGGCTCTCTGCTGAAACGGGAAGGAGATGCGGTGAAAGGGGGTGAAGCCATCGCACTGGTAGGAAACACCGGCGAGCTGTCCACCGGTCCCCACCTTCACTTCGAGCTGTGGCATAAGGGCAGGGCCGTAAATCCCGAGCTTTACATCGTATTTTAGTCTCCAAATAGTAAATTGTAAATAGCATAATAGTAAATGAAACAGATTGCCATACTCGGTTCTACCGGTTCCATCGGTACACAAGCGTTGCAGGTCATCGAAGAACATCCCGACCAGTACGAAGCATACGTATTGACCGCCAATAACCGCGTAGAGGAACTCATAGCCCAGGCACGCAGATTCAAGCCTGAGGCAGTGGTAATAGCCAACGAATCGAAATACACGCAACTGAAAGAAGCGCTTGCCGACCTACCTATCAAGGTATATGCCGGCGCAGATGCCCTCTGCCAGATTGTGACCGAAAATCCCATTGATATGGTATTGACCGCCATGGTGGGATATGCAGGGCTGAAGCCCACCATGAATGCCATCCGAGCCCGTAAGCCGATAGCCCTTGCCAACAAAGAGACGCTGGTGGTGGCGGGAGAGCTCATCAATGACCTGGCACGCTTCAGCGGTGTCCCCATCCTACCCGTCGACTCCGAGCACTCCGCCGTTTTCCAGTGCCTGGCCGGTGAGATAGGCAACCAAATAGAAAAAGTGATACTGACTGCCTCCGGAGGTCCGTTCCGCACCTGCACTATGGAGCAACTAACAACCGTCACCAAAGCGCAAGCACTGAAACACCCCAACTGGGACATGGGCGCCAAAATCACGATAGACTCTGCTTCCATGATGAACAAAGGGTTCGAGGTAATCGAAGCCAAATGGCTGTTCGGTGTACGTCCCGACCAGATAGAAGTCGTGGTACACCCGCAATCCGTCATCCACTCCATGGTACAGTTTGAGGACGGTGCCGTGAAAGCACAACTGGGAATGCCGGACATGCGCCTGCCCATCCAATATGCCTTCTCCTATCCCGACCGGTTGAAAGCCTCTTTCCCGCGCCTGGACTTCAAGCTGTGCACGGAACTGACGTTCGAGCAACCGGACACCACCCGTTTCCGTAACCTCGCCCTGGCCTACGAAGCGCTACATCGTGCAGGCAATATGCCTTGCATTGTCAATGCCGCCAATGAAGTGGTGGTAGCTGCCTTCCTGCAGGACAAAATTTCGTTCCTTGGCATGAGTGAAGTAATAGAAAAGACCATGTCGCGCGTATCCTACTTACAGAAGCCCACCTATGAAGACTATGTGGCTACGGATGCCGAAGCCCGACGGATAGCAGAAGAGCTGATTTGATAGATACACCGGAATGAAAAGAATTATAAAAAACATCTACTCATTTGATACGTTAAATAAGAAAACGTACCTTTGCGAAAATTATAAAAATCGTAAAACAGCAAATAATTAGATGGAAACATTCTTGATTCGTGCCCTGCAACTCATTATGAGCCTCTCGTTGCTCGTTATTGTTCATGAGGGGGGGCACTTCCTTTTTGCGCGTCTGTTCAAGACGCGGGTAGAAAAGTTCTGCTTATTCTTTGACCCTTGGTTCACATTATTCAAGTTCAAGCCCAAACACAGTGACACGGAATATGGTATCGGGTGGCTACCCTTAGGTGGTTATGTAAAAATAGCAGGTATGATAGACGAATCTATGGATACCGAACAGATGAAGCAACCCATGCAGCCATGGGAGTTCCGTGCCAAGCCGGCATGGCAGCGCCTGCTAATTATGGTAGGCGGTGTATTGTTCAACTTCCTGCTCGCATTGTTCATCTATTCCATGATACTTTTTACTTGGGGCGACGAATTTATACCAGTACAAAAAGCCCCATTGGGTATGGATTTTAACGAAACAGCCAAAGCCATAGGCTTCCGCGACGGCGATATCCTAATATCTGCCGACGGGGTACCGTTCGAACGCTATGACGGCGACCTGCTGACCAGTATTGTCGATGCCCGCCAGGTAAGCGTATTGCGTGACGGGGAAGCTGCTTCAGTCTACATCCCCGAAGACATGATGAACCGCTTGCTGGCAGACAGTGTGCGTTTCGCCAGTTTCCGTTTCCCTTATGTAGTCGACAGCCTGATTGTAGGATACCCTGCCGCTTCCGCCGGTCTGCAAGTAGGTGACAGCATCACCCACTTGGATGGAAAGTCAATAGCCTACTACGACTTCAAAGAAGAGATGCTGAAGCGCAAGAAAGCCAATGCATCCCATGAGGTAACCTTGACATACGTCCGTAACGGTGTGACAGACACCTTGAGCATGATGACCAATGCCGACTATGAAATAGGCGTAGCAGCACGTACGGCAACCGACAAACTGCTGCCCGTTGTCCGCAAGGAATACAGTTTCCTTTCCTCTTTCCCTGCCGGCGTATCTTTGGGGGTAAAGACTCTGAAAGGCTACGTAGGCCAGATGAAATATCTTTTCTCCAAGGAAGGAGCCAAGCAACTCGGAGGTTTCGGAACCATCGGCAGTATTTTCCCCGCCACGTGGGACTGGCACCAGTTCTGGTACATGACGGCATTCCTCTCCATCATCCTTGCCTTTATGAATATTCTGCCCATCCCTGCACTGGACGGTGGACACGTGTTATTCCTCATTTACGAAATCATTGCACGCCGCAAGCCCAGCGACAAGTTTATGGAACGTGCGCAGATGGTGGGCATGTTCCTCTTATTCGGTTTGCTGATTTGGGCAAACTTCAATGATATACTGAGGTATTTCTTTTAAAGAACAAGACATAAAAAAACGCATCATCCATTCGCGGTAGAACGGATGATGCGTTTGCATCAAACAGATGATGTATTCGGGGCAAGCAGACGATGCGTTTGAACCAAACACATCATCTGTTTTTTTTGTGTCTTATACCAAATGGCCGATCCACTCTTCGCGGTCGCCCGGAAGCAGGTCTATTACCGGAACTTCAACCATTGTATAGCAACCAGGCTGCTGACGCATAGCGGCACGCGCCACACATACCAGCACTTGTGCCGTGAGGGCAGGATTGTTGATACGCATGTTGAACTCAAATAGCTGGTTCTGCGTCTTGCCAGACACACCTTTACGGGTCAGGTTTACCCCATGACCCATATCGAGCAGTGCGTCCACACTCGGAACCAATTTTACATGTGTTTCGTCATTCACGAAGTACGGGTCGGCTTTGATGGCTGCAGCCACCTTATCAAATTCGTAACCATCCTTCAACTCAATGTACACCATACGACGGTGAATGCCGGTTCCTGTAGGAATAGTCATGGAAAGAGCGGCTTTCACACCTTCGATGGCCTTTACAGCCACGGTGTGTCCCATGCTCATACCCGGACCAAAATTAGTATAGGTAATGCCTTTCGGAGCAATGGCTTCCAGCATAGTGCGGACAATGGAGTCACTACCCGGGTCCCAGCCGGCAGAAATGATGGATACCGTATTATGCTTTTTAGCCTCTGCATCCAGTGTGCGGCGCAAGGCAGTGATACCCGTATGGATATCGAAACTGTCCACAGTATGAATGCCTAAAGCAAGGATCTCCTTTGCATACTCTTCCACCTTGCGGGTAGGCGTACAAAGGATAGCAACATCCACGTCTTTCAGTTCCTTGATATTCTTCACAACGGGATATGCACTCAGTTCCGCAGGACAGTTTTCAGCTCCGGCACGGCGTACTACACCGGCAATTTCGAAATCGGGAGCTGCTTGCAGGGCTTCGAGCACATAATGCCCGATATTACCATAGCCAACGATGGCCGCTCTTACTTTTTTCATTCTTTTTATGAATTTATTTATCAGTTTTCTACTTTATCGGCGCAAAAGTAAGCATTTTAATTTATTATATCGGCAGAACTCCCTGCTGTTTCACACAGTTTTTCTTTTTTTAGTGAGTGAAAGTCCAATAATAATTCATACATTCGCAGATGATATGTATGCAAGGCGCATTTTGGGCCGACAAGTAAAAGAATTATGATAGAATACATCAGAGGCGGAATTGCCGAACTAAGTCCGGCAACCGCAATAATAGACTGCAACGGATTGGGATACGGCGTCAATATTTCATTGAACACGTATGCCGCCATCCAGGGCAAGAAAGAATGCAAACTATATATATACGAAGCTATCCGTGAAGACGCCTATGTCCTCTACGGATTCGCCGACAAGCAGGAACGCGAACTATTCCTGCTGCTCATCTCCGTTTCAGGCATCGGCGGAAATACAGCCCGCATGATTCTCTCGGCACTCTCGCCATCCGAACTGATAAATGTCATCAGCACGGAAAATGCCACTCTACTGAAAACAGTCAAGGGTATCGGGCTGAAAACAGCCCAACGGATAATTGTGGATTTAAAAGACAAAATCAAGACCGGCAGCGTTGTAGCCGGCAACGCAGGGACCATAGGTACACTGGTATCGGCAGCCAACGCACAAGTACAAGAAGAAGCCGTAGCCGCCCTTACCATGCTGGGCTTTGCACAAGCCCCCTCACAAAAAGTAGTGCTTGCCATTTTGAAGGAAGAACCAAGTGCACCGGTGGAACAAGTCATCAAATTGGCATTAAAAAGACTATAACCTTTATCTAAAACAAATCATGACAACAATCAACATGCAATATTGGTTGGGGGCCAATGAACGCACCCGCGTACTGCCAACAGACAAATGGTACCTCGACTTCGCCACAAGCATCCTGCCCCTCGTCAAAGCCTCTCCTCTGTTCAACAAGGAAGAGCTGCGTACCCAAATTGACGCAGCCATTTCCCTCGGCATGTACTTTCAAGATGCCATTGCCCAAAGCGGAGGCTGGAAACTTTTCTCCGAAGCCTTTCAGGGAGTATACGGAACTTACCTGCCGTTCTATCCGCTGAGTGACGATTATACGCCCGATGAAATAAATCAGGAAGACATTGCATTCGTACTGTGGACATTGAAATCACAATTCAGCATTTTTGACAAGGAATACACCTTGTTCAGTCCTTATGACAAAGACCTGCTTGCATTAAGCCAAAGCGCCTATGAACTGATGGATGCACGTTTCGAAGAAGCTCCCATCAGCAAGGGAGAATCTTCCTTCCTTTGGGTAATGGGACTTGATTTACTGGATATACCCATTACTCCGCTGCCGGAAGTCACTCCGGAAACCAAACTGAGCAAAGATGCCGCCCACTGTCTGGAATACAGCCAGGGGAAACCGCTGCTATACTTCACCGATTACAAGGAGCTTTGCACTTTCTTTGTCAATGTCTTGGGATGGGAAAACAAACGGTCCGCATTATTGCCCGACCTGGAATACAAAAAAGAGTTCGTGATTTATGCCAACGCCAAAGGTATGCTCGTAGCCCACAACGTGGCCGCCTATTTCTGTGAAGAACATAACCCGATGTACGATGCCAAACGCGCTGCTGCAGAGGGTTACAAGATGTTCTGCCAACCTGGAGAGTGTCCGTTCGACCTGCTGAAATACGGAATGACCAAAGGAATTCTACCCGATGTGGAACTTCCCTTCTTGAAAGGAAAAGAAACACTGCATCAATATTGGGACTTTATAGCCCGCTACTACTTATGTGAATATTATGAAGGCGAGTAACCATTCCGGCATAAAGCCCAAACGGAGCAACAAGGCCAAGCCAACCGGAAAACGGATTGGTAAATCCAAACCTTCGAAAGCGAATAATCAGCTTAACAGAAGGGTAAAATAATTGAAAATGGATAATGGAAAAATAAACAGTGCAGCGTATTTATTGAAACCGCATGGCAATTTTCCATTATCCATTATCAATTTTCAAAGTTCCACAATCTCTTCCTTACACAACGTCAGTTTCTCCACTCCTTCCGCTGTTATAACCCAAGAGTTTTCGATACCAACGGGACCAATGCCCGGCAAAACAATTTTCGGCTCCAATGCAAAGACCATACCCGGCTCCAACTCCTGCTTCATACGCGGAGTCAATACCGGCATTTCATTGATTTCCAAACCGATGCCATGACCGATAAACTTGGCCTTTTGAGTGGCTCCCATAAAGTTGTCGGCAAAGCCTGCTTTGGTGACAATATCGATAGCGAGATTGTAAAGGTCCTCACAAACAGCACCCGGTTTCGCTTTTTCTACAACAGCCTCTTGTATGTCCAGGCAAACTTGATGGGCAACATATGCCTTTTCCGGCAGCTTTCCGATAGAGAATACACGGCTCATGTCTCCCATATAGCCATAGAAGTTACCCCCCATATCAACCATAAAGCTCTGACCGGGCTGCAACAGTGCACCGTTCACACTGATAGGCAGTGACGGGTCAAGTCCCTCGCCTCCCAGAGCAAAATCATAGGGGGCAGGCGCAGTGGCATTGTCTCCTGCCAGCAGACTTCCCATAAAAATCTCCATACTTTGTCCGAAGGTACGAAAAATACCCAGACAACCTTCCAGACGCATCAGGCGCTCTATTTCGATGGATAACTGGCGGTCTGTCATTCCTGGTCTATAAACCGAGGGTATTTGTTCGTAAGCTTTAGCATGTGCAATGCCGGAACGACGGAACATCTCAATCTCTATTTCAGTCTTGACACTTCGGGCCTTCCGGATAAGTGCCGTACCACAAGGAAGCACCTCCGTTTCAGGGAAACACGCAGCCAAACGGTTATATTCCGTAAAAGACAACTCATCCCCCTCCAGCATCAACCTCGCAGGTATGGGCAAACCACATTCCTTTAGTAAGTCAGGCAGTTGTTCCGGTTTACGGATAGGATGAATATGTTCCCCTTCAATATTGTTAGGACGTTTGATGAATAAACGGGCGGGAGCATTCAACGGCAGATACAAGTAACCGCTGACGACACGTCCGTACGTATAGATTAAGTTTACATTGCAAGCGATAAGAGCGGCATCAATCTCTTGTTGAGCCATGAGAGAGCGTATTTTATCACGTCTCAGTTTCAATTCAGGTAGTAACATCTCTTTGTCATTTATGGTTTCTCGGATACAAAGATACAACTTTTTTAATTGAGAATAAAAAAAGTACTGCCCGATACCTTCACAGGCGTAGAGCAGCACAAACCACAAATACAAATACAACTAAACAAAGTTTCTCTCTTAGATAATTCCCTGACCCATCATGGCATGAGCCACCTTCATGAAACCGGCGATATTCGCTCCCTTCACGTAGTTGATGTAGCCATCGGGTTCTGTCCCATATTTTACGCATTGAGCATGAATTCCGTGCATGATGGCGTGGAGTTTTTCATCCACTTCGGCTGCACTCCAGCTGAGGTGCATGGCGTTCTGCGACATTTCCAGTCCGCTGGTAGCCACACCACCTGCATTGACAGCCTTGCCCGGTGCATACATAATCTTATTTTCAATGAAAAGATCGATAGCTTCGGGCGTACATCCCATATTGGAGATTTCTCCTACACATGTCACCTTGTTGTCAATGAGATGTTGTGCATCTTCGCCGTTCAGCTCGTTCTGAGTAGCGCAAGGCAGAGCGATGTCCACTTTCACTTCCCACGGGCGTTTGCCTGCCACGAAAGTAGAGCCGGGGAATTCGTCGGCATACGGTGCCACGATATCGTTGCCCGACGACCGAAGTTCCAGCATATAATCTATCTTTTCGCCACTGATACCATTCGGATCGTAGATGTAACCGTCTGGACCGGAGATGGTAACAACCTTGGCACCCAATTCGGTAGCCTTGGTAGCAGCACCCCAAGCCACATTTCCAAAACCGGAGATAGCCACGGTCTTGCCCTTGATGTCAATGCCTTTTGTCTGTAACATTTGGTTTACGAAATACAAGCCACCAAATCCTGTTGCTTCAGGACGAATCAGCGAACCGCCAAATTCCAATCCTTTACCGGTAAATGTGCCCGTAAATTCGCGAGTCAACTTCTTATACATACCGAACATATAGCCCACTTCGCGACCGCCTACACCGATATCACCGGCAGGAACATCCATATCCGGACCGAGGTGACGCCACAATTCCAGCATGAAGGCCTGACAGAAACGCATGATTTCAGCATCGCTCTTTCCGCGCGGAGAGAAGTCGGAACCACCCTTACCACCGCCCATAGGCAATGTAGTCAAAGCATTCTTGAAAGTCTGCTCAAATCCCAGGAATTTGAGGATAGAAAGATTTACGGAAGCATGGAAACGAATACCGCCTTTGTACGGGCCAATGGCATTGTTGAACTGCACACGATAGCCGAGGTTCGTCTGAACTTCACCCTTATCATCCACCCACGTTACACGGAAAGTAAAGATACGGTCAGGTTCAACCAGACGTTCTATAATTTTCGCTTTCTCGAACTCAGGATGTTGGTTATAGATATCTTCGATGGAAAGAAGAACTTCCTTTACGGCTTGAAGATACTCAGACTCGCCGGGGTGCTTTGCCTCTAAAGAGGCCATGATACGTTCGATATTCATAATATTACGTTTTAAAGGTTATTACCTTGTTGACTTCACGCTATTCAAACAAAATGTCAATGAATAACACCGCAAATATAGGAAAACTTTTCAAAACAGCTAAATTTTACGGTTATATTTTGATTAAAGAATGATAAAATGTCAAATCCCCGGCATTTTTTCCTCAGCCAAAAGTGTTCCATTCTTCCGTTTTTCAGCCAACAATTCGCTATAACGGTATAAAAATAGAAAAAATATAAAAAGAGAACAAGCAAAATGACAATAATGTCATAATTCCGGGTTTAAAAAACACCTTCCGAGGTTCACCTTCCATCAAACTTCGCTACTTCGGATAGTTTTTAGAGCTTTTATGGCAGTTTTCAAACCTTATTCTGCCTAATAATGGCTAACATTGCAACCTAAACCAAAGGTTGACATCCACATGAGAAAGACACTATTATTCTTATATCTTCTATCTGCCGGTAGCATTGCCGCATACGGGCAAACTCGCCTGACCCAAGACCCCGAACTGGAACGGCAGCTCCATGAAAGCGGGCTGGTACACCAACCCCTACCCCTAAACATCGAGCACTCTTTCGAAGCCAACGGATGGAAAAAGGAAGTCCTGCAAAGCGCTCCCCTCACCCGCTCGGCAGGTACAGAAGGATGGAGTCATTCCGGCGCAGGAAGCATGTCCTTCAGTACGGAAAAGACCGTTTCCGGAAAAGGCAGCATCAAACTGCAATTTCCTACATTCACCGGAAAAAGAGCGACCGGCTCTCCTTCCGACCCCGACTATGCCACCTATGGAAACAGCGGTGTCACTTATCATCTGGACGGTGCCAACCTGGAAAAGTACAACCGCATTGCATTCTCCATCTACCCCGACTGCGACGGGGCACGTATCGTCAACATGAACCTCACATTCCATAATGCAGATACTCCTGCCAAGAAAGGGTACAATCCACCTTCGGGTTCGCATCTTATCAACCTTGTCAACAAGAAGTGGAACCAATGCTTCCTCGAAATAGACGAGTATCAGCGCGACAAAGTAATGTCCATAAGCTTCAGCACAGCCCTCAAAGGCAAGGACCGGACAACGGGAGATTCAGCAACCTACTACTTAGACAACCTCCAGTTGCAAACAGTGAAAGCCCCCGAGAAAGTCAGCGGATGGATACCCGCCGATGGAAAAATCTCCTATTCGACAACCGGCTATGCCATCAATCACCCTAAAACCGCCCTTATCAACACAAACGTCACCATAGATGCCGGTAAACGCTTCCAACTGCTTACCACGGACGGAAAAGTGGCTTACGAAGGAGACATCCGGGAAGAGACAACCACCCTCGGACGATTCGGTCTCATCGACTTCACCTCCTTCGACCTTCCCGGAGAGTATCGGCTGAAAGCCGGCAATTCATTGACCCCTGCCTTTCGGATTGGAGAACGGCTTTGGGAAGATTCACAATGGAAAGTGCTGAATTTCATCTTTTGCCAACGCTGCGGGCATCCAGTTCCCGGCAAGCATGCCTCCTGCCACGCAGACCTGATGTCCCGGCATGACGGACGCAGTATCTCCTACTCCGGTGGATGGCACGATGCGGGCGACTTGTCCCAGCAGACCCTGCAGACGGGAGATGTGGCTTTTGCCCTGCTCGAAGCCTATAATAAACAAAGAAACACCAACCCCACCCTCGCCGCCCGCCTGCGCGAAGAAGCGGAATGGGGAGTGGAGTTTATGCTAAAGAACCGCTATGGAGACGGCTACCGCGCCAGCAGCATGGGATTGCTAATCTGGCAGGATGGTGTATTCAACACACTGGACGACATATCTTCTGTACGCGTGCAGAACATGGCATTCGACAATTTCCTCTATGCCGGATATGAGGCGTATGCCTCCATGACGCTGGACAACGACCCGATGCAGCAGGAATATCTTCTGCGCGTGGCCGAAGAAGATTTCGCTTTCGCCATGGAGAAATTCAAAAAAGACGGTTTCGACCAGTTCGTCCAGCCTTACGAACACAGTTACAACACTTCGAAAAGTCAGTATATGGCTACCATCTCCTGGTCGGCAAGCCAATTATACAAGCTGACCGGAAAACCTTCTTATGCGGACATCGCCGCCGAATACATCCGCTACACCCTCGACTGCCAGCGCACGGAACCGCTGAAAGACAAAGACGGGACACGCGGATTCTTCTACCGGGACAAATCCCGCAAATCCATCGTACATTACATACACCAGTCGCGCGAGCAGGTCTATATGCAGGCTATGGTGATGCTTTGCGAAACCCAGAAGGAGCACCCCGATTACCCTAAATGGGTGAATTCCATACAACTATATGGAGACTATCTGAAAGGAATGATGAAGTATACCCATCCCTACGGTATGATTCCAAGCGGTGTTTACCATGCAGAGGAATATAAGGATACCACCAACTTCTACGCCCTCCATCTGTTTCCACCTGCCAATGCCAAGGAACTGTACACGGAACAGATTAAACGAGGAGTACAACTGGACAAAGAGCACTACATGAAACGCTTCCCCGTGTGGTTCAACATTTTCAACGGCAATACCGCCATCCATCTTTCCAACGGAAAGTCCGCCGCCATCTGCGGAAACTTCCTGAAGGACAAGGAACTGCTCAACATCGGTCTGGAACAGTTGTACTGGACCGTAGGCAAGAATCCTTTCGGACAATCCTTGATTTATGGAGAAGGACACAACTATCCGCAACTGAATACCTTCTCTTCGGGAGAAATGACAGGAGAGATGCCCGTTGGTATCCGTACCCTGGGTAACGACGATGTCCCCTATTGGCCGCAAACCAACAATGCCTGTTATAAAGAGGTATGGATTACCTCGGCAGGCAAATGGCTGTCTCTGATTGCGGAATATTAGATAATGGAGAATTAATAACTTATAAATTACAAATTATGAAACATCTGCTTATTTTATTGTTTACGGCTTGCACCTTGCTGACGTACGCACAAGTCCCCGAAGGTTATCCGGCAAACTATGCCAAAGCTCCTCGCTTCAAGGCCTTGATTTATTACACGCAACATGCGGAAGAAGCACACGTACAATTTGCAGAACAAGCAACCACTTTCTTCAAGAAGCTCAATTACGGTGACGGCTTTGTTCTGGATATTACTACCGATTTTTCAAAATACCCATACGAGAAACTGAAAGAATACAATGTCATTATCATGCTTAACACATCTCCCAACACCAAGGCCGAACGCGATGCCTTTGAGCAATACATGGAAAACGGAGGCGGCTGGGTAGGTTTCCACGCAGCTGCCTACAACGACAAAAACACGCATTGGCCCTGGTTTGTTAAATTTCTTGGTGGTGGGGTGTTCTATTGCAACAACTGGCCTCCCCAGCCGGTATTGGTCGAAGTCGACAACGAAGAACATCCCGTTACCAAGAATCTGCCTGCATCATTCGTGGCTCCCGCCAGCGAATGGTACCAATGGACTCCCAGCCCTCGCCAGAACAAGGACGTAGAGGTACTCTTGTCCCTATCTCCCAAGAACTATCCACTGGGTATCAAGGATGTAGTGAATTTTGGCGACTTCCCCATCGTATGGTCCAACAAGAATTACAGAATGATTTACCTGAATATGGGGCATGGTGACGAAGAGTTTATCGACGGTACACAGAACCTGCTATTGGTTAATGCTTTCCGCTGGGTAGTGAGCAAAGACAAAAGCGGCAACCCGTTCCTCAAATAAAACGGTTTCCATAACAGCAATCAAGAGAATAAATAGGGGATAATTCCCCTATTTCCTATGTTAACACTACGTTTTTATGCCGAAACAGATACTTTTCGAAGGAAAAGTATCTGTTTCGGTCGTTTTATATAGATACCCTTGCCGGTTCCCAACGGGCCGGAATGACAGTTTCATATCGTTGAAACCAAAAGTTTCGCTGCATGAAACCAATTATTTTCCCAATCAAAACTTCTCGTATTTAGCCTCAAAACTAAAAGTTTCATGCTGAGAACTAAGATAATAGCCACTTTTACGATTCACCCAATAAATAGGAGGCATCATCTTTTAGAAAGATTGGAAAGCATGATAGATGGTTGTAACGTTTTTTATCTGTCACGGGTATCTATCACGATTTAATTGATTTATAATCAAAACAATACACCCATTTGCGTGATAGCATGACAGATGTTTTGCAAAAACAAACTCTGTGGAGGAGTAGCAAAATGAGATTAGAAATAGAATCCGAAACCTACCTTCAGGCCGAATTTAGAACGGTCGTCGTTAATATTCCAGTAAGCGGCAGGTTCGATGGTCACCGTACGCGTCAGGAAAAAAGCATAACCGGCTTCCAGACCGAAAGAGAACTTGGTATCATCCAAATCATGTCCCCAGTCCCAACGGTCTACATTGACATCGGCACCCAGATACACGCCAATCTTGTCGAAATAATAACGTCCGCCTACACCCAACGTATAGACATCGAGGTCAGACCCTCCGGAATTCCAAGCAGCTCCGGCATGCACCAGCAAAGCCACATTGTCGAGCAGGAAAGCACCTCCTTTGGCTTCAAGCCCGAAACTTGTCTTGTCGGTTCCCGTGTCATGAGAGAATTCCAAACCGGTGATGGACGGATTCAAAATCCACTTACCTTTTTCAAACTGTGCCTGAGCTGCCACTGTGACAACAAGCAAGCAAACGAATAATGCCAGTTTTTTCATCTTGTTCTGTTTTTTGAGTGAATAATCAATGTTGTTTATTGTCTTCTTCGAATCGTTTGCGTTGTAGCGCCTCCTTCTTACGAAGTACCAGCCACAACACAAATACAATGAGATACGAGGCAGCTACAGTGACATACTTCTCAGTATCGCTGATTTCCGTATTGCGGGGAAGGAAATAAGCGGCAGTAGCAGAAACGTAAATAAGCAGGGCCAACGTAAGCCCGGTAGATTTCTTTATTTTTTTCATTACCAAAGTTTTTTAGTCGTCTTGAAATACCAGATATTAAACCAGAAGCCGGCCAATACAGCAGCCAAAAGAGCTATCGGCAGCGCATACTGCGGCTGAAGTCCGAGTCCTTCGGGAGCAATGCAAATATAAGTGGTGCATACAGCCGTCATGAACAATGCGGGAAAATAGGTGATATAAAAATAATGCCCTTTTTTCTCACGCACCAGATAAACGGTAATTGCCCACAAGGTGAAAACAGACAAAGTCTGGTTGGCCCAAGCAAAATAGCGCCAAATCATATCAAAGCCATCCTTGTCGCGCAGGCTGTAAAGCAACAACCCGATGGCCACCAGGAACATCGGTATGCAGATATATAAACGACTACGCATGGATTTTTGTTCCATTCCCAAGAAATCAGCCACGATAAGACGTGCCGAACGGAAAGCCGTATCACCACTGGTAATAGGGGCGGCAATGACACCCAGAATAGCCAATACTCCACCTACGGCGCCCAGCCAGTCTTTTGTAATGGCATCTACAATAATGGAGGCATTCGTCTCTTCCATGCCATTCTGATGGAAAAAGTAAGTGGCGGCGGCAGCCCAAATCAAAGCTACAATGCCTTCGGTTATCATGGCTCCGTAGAAGACGGGACGTCCGTGGCGTTCACTTGTCATGCAGCGTGCCATGAGAGGGCTTTGAGTAGCATGAAAGCCACTGATTGCACCACAAGCTATACTGACAAACATAATAGGGAAGATAGGCAACAAAGCCGCATTGGGATGTGTATTCTGCAAGCCGTTCCATATTTCAGGCAACTCGGGATGGTTGACATAGAGCATCACCAAAATACCGACAGCCATAAACAGCAAGGCTATGGCAAACAACGGATATATCTTGCCGATAATCTTATCTACTGGCAACAAGGTAGCCAGAATATAATAAGCAAATACTACAATAATCCAGAAAGTGGTATCCAAGCTGTCGGGGGTCAGCTTGGCAAGCAGTCCGGCAGGGCCTGCCACAAAGACAGCTCCCACCAATATCATCAGGACAACGGTAAAGCCACGCATCACCTGCTTAGTGGTCAACCCCAAATAACGTCCGATGATTTCCGGCAGGCTTTCCCCGTCATGCCGCAAGGAGAGCATACCGGCAAGATAGTCGTGCACTGCACCGGCAAAGATACTGCCAAGTACAATCCACAGATAGGATGCCGTGCCGAACTTGGCTCCCATGATGGCGCCGAAGATAGGTCCCAGTCCGGCTATATTAAGAAACTGTATCATGAAAATCTTCCAAGTAGGCAGTGGAATGTAATCCACACCATCGGCTCTTGTAAGGGCAGGTGTTTTGCGGTCATCGGGACCGAAGACGCGTTCTATAAAGCGTCCATAGATAAAATAGCCGGCTATCAACGCCAGCAGGCAAAGCGTAAATGTAATCATGGCGTGTTAATATCTTTAATCTATGCAAATGTAACAGTTTCCAAGTAAACAGCACAAAATAATCGGGTGTTTTGCTTATCTTCGCCGAGAAAAATGATAGAAATAAAGAAGAAAAGAGAAAAATGAAACGAATTATTTCCATTTTACTATATATAGCCATCTTGCTGCCGCTTGCCGCACAACCGCCCAAACATGAAGTACGTGCCGCCTGGATAACCGCCGTCTATGGGCTGGACTGGCCGCAGACACGCGCCACTTCGCCCGAAAGCATCCGCAAGCAGCAGGCCGAACTGATTGAAATATTGGACAGACTGAAAGCCGCCAACTTCAACACCGTACTGTTCCAGACCCGTACACGGGGAGATGTCCTCTACAAATCGGCCATCGAGCCCTACAACTCCATACTGACCGGAAAGGTAGGCGGCGACCCCGGCTACGACCCGCTGGCTTTTGCCATAGCCGAATGCCACAAGCGCGGCATGGAGTGCCATGCCTGGATGGTGACCATTCCTCTGGGCAACCGCAAGCATGTGGCCGCCCTCGGTAAAGAGTCCGTCACCAAAAAGAAACGCGCCATCTGCGTACCCTACAAACGCGAATACTTCTTGAATCCCGGACATCCGCAAACCAAAGAGTACCTGATGAGCCTTGTCCGCGAAGTGGTGGAACGCTACGATGTAGACGGGGTACACTTCGACTACCTGCGCTATCCGGAAAACGCCCCCCGTTTTCCCGACAGCTACGACTACCGCAAATACAGCAAAGGACGCAGCCTTGCCCAATGGCGCAGAGACAACCTGACGGAAATAGTGCGCTATATATATAAAGGTGTAAAAGCCATGAAACCCTGGGTAAAAGTCAGCACCTGCCCGGTAGGAAAATACAAAGACACTTCCCGCTACCCTTCCCGTGGCTGGAATGCCTTCCACACCGTCTATCAGGACGTGCAGGGTTGGCTGGGCGAGGGCATCCAGGACCAGATTTATCCGATGCTCTATTTCCGTGGCAATCATTTCTATCCCTTTGCCCTTGACTGGCAGGAACAAAGTAACGGACGCCAAATCATTCCCGGTCTGGGCATCTACTTCCTCGACCCCAGCGAAGGGAACTGGACGCTGGACGAGATTGAACGGCAGATGCACTTTATCCGCGCCCACGGTCTGGCGGGCGAGGCACACTACCGCGTGAAGTATCTGATGGACAATACGCAAGGGCTTTATGATGCGCTGGAAGAAGACTTCTATACCGCCCCGGCCCTGCAGCCCGCCATGCCGTGGATAGACAATGTAGCTCCTACACCTCCCGCCGGACTCACGGTGGAAACACCGGAAAACGGCTATTGGAAACTAAGCTGGCAACCCGCCACGGATAATGACAAGCGGAATGTTCCGATGTATGTAATCTACGGTTCGGACACCTATCCCGTAGATACCTCCAATCCGGAGAATATCCTGGCACAACGAGTACAAGGCACGGAATATACCTATGCCCCCATCCGCCCGTGGACTGCCCGAAAATATTTTGCCGTGACAGCCATAGACCGTTGCGGAAACGAAAGCAAAGCTATTCAGCAGCAGTGACACAGACAAAAGCCCGGTAACGGCTCTTCGGAGTGACCGGAACCAGAGGCAGATAGCCGGAAACAACCCTGCCGTCCTTCACCACCAGCGGATAACTTTGCGCATCCTGCTCATGCCGCTCCATCAAAGCTTCATGGGTCGGAAAGCAATCGATGGAGAAATGTCCCTCCCCACCGGGGACAATGAAATGATCACTAAGCACATGGGAAACGATTCCCATATTCATCCGTAGATTTATTTCGACATGGGGGTTGATGGCATACGGATGCCCTTCCTTCTGACGGCAGACCATCATGTCCACACCCAAAAAACCCGTATAAGATGTAGCATAACCCGTTTCCAATGCCTTCTGCATCATATTGCGTATGCGCACAAATGCTTCAAAGGGCACATATTGCTGAATCCATTCCTCCACTTGCCCATCTGAAGTAAGGATATTACCACGATAAGCCCCCTTGTCATCCGTAACAAAACGGGAATAGCCGACAAAAAGAAGCTTTCCCCGGCCATCCGAATAAAATTCCATGGCAAAATCTTCCACCTTATCAAATATAGGCTCCATCACAAAACCTCCATTTTCTTTCAGCGCCCTACTACACCAATCGGAAACATTTTTCGTAAAGCCATGACGGCACCAACACAATCCCTTCCCACTTCCCGACCAAAGTGATTTAAACACACATCCCTCTTTGTAACGACCAATAATATCCAGAGAGATAGCCGTAGTTCCACCATCAGCCTCCACCAAGCAACAACCGTCACCACAAGTATAATCTATTTTATTGGAATAGAAAAGTGCACGAAAAGCCAAAGCGTTACTACGGGCAGCCTTCATACGATATTTATCCAAAGCATCCGGCGTAGGAAGATTCCTTTCCAGAACACCGCCTTTCAACATCCGTTTACGGATAGCGGGATTCCATCCCCAAGGCATTACCCGCACATCAGCATAATCGGGCAGCTCCGGCTCTGTCACCAAATGTACATCCAGCCGGAACAACTGTTGCATCTGTTTCAGATAATCTGCATTATAGGCGGAAGGGGCCAGTACCCCACTACCCGGCCGGGCATACCAAATCGGTAACAAAGCCAGGTCTTCAGCCATACGGCGGATGGTAGCGGGCGCCATATAATTTTCTTCATTATTTCCCAATGCCATATCTGCATCAGGATTGAACACATAAAGTTTCATCTTTCAAATGTTAACCAATTACTCACGTTTTGTATGAGAGTGCAAAGTTATATAATATTTTGCCATCTCTACTTTGCAAATCTATAAAAAAGCCGTATATTTGTCGCCCGATAAACCGAATTTAAAGCATGGAAGCATTTTACCGTACACACGCTTATCTCGTAGAGCATACCAATGCCCCCGTACGCCGCGACCTAATGGACGAAATAGACTGGAATGACCGTCTTATCGGTATCAAAGGCACAAGAGGCGTAGGTAAGACTACTTTCTTGCTGCAATATGCCAAAGAGAAATTCGGCACAGACCGCTCCTGCCTCTTCATCAACATGAACAACTTCTACTTCTCCGGACATGGCATCGTGGAGTTCGCCGCCGAATTCCAGCGCCGCGGAGGAAAAGTGCTGTTGATAGACCAAGTATTCAAATACCCGGAGTGGAGCAAGGAGCTGCGCATATGCTACGACCGTTTCCCCAACTTGAAAATCGTATTCACCGGTTCCTCCGTAATGCGCCTGAAAGAAGAGAATCTGGAGTTGCGCGACATTGTGAAAAGCTACAACCTGCGCGGCTTCTCCTTTCGCGAATACCTGAACTTGCAGACGGGCATGAAGTTCCATGCCTATCCGCTGGAAGAAATTCTGAGCAACCACGAACAGATAGCCAAAGGCATCCTCTCCAAAGTACGTCCATTGGACTACATGCAAGACTATATGCACCACGGCTTCTACCCATTCTTCCTTGAAAAGCGTAACTTTTCGGAGAATCTGCTCAAGACGATGAACATGATGGTGGAAGTAGACATCCTGCTTATCAAACAAATTGAGCTGAAATACCTTTCGAAGATAAAGAAATTACTATATTTGTTGGCCGTGGACGGGCCGAAAGCGCCGAATGTCAGCCAACTGGCAAACGACATACAGACCTCCCGCGCCACAGTAATGAATTACATCAAGTATCTGGCAGACGCACGGCTCATCAATATGGTCTATCCTAAGGGAGAAGAATTCCCCAAGAAGCCGTCGAAGATAATGATGCACAATTCAAATCTGATGTATTCCATCTATCCCGTCAAGGTGGAAGAACAAGACGTATTGGACACTTTCTTTGCCAACACAATGTGGAAGGACCACAAAGTGAACAAGGGCGACAAGAACATCTCATTCATGGTAGATGAGGTGATGCCTTTCAAGATTTGTCCGGAAGGAACAAAGATAAAGAATAATCCGGGAGTTACTTATGTACTGCATAAGGCAGAAATAGGCCGAGGCAACCAAATACCTCTCTGGTTATTCGGTTTCTTGTATTAAGAGAGAGATTTTTTCACTTAAATAAATAATTCAATTTAGTTATGACTAAACAGAAGAAATTCATTACTTGTGATGGTAACCAGGCTGCTGCACATATCTCGTATATGTTCTCCGAAGTAGCTGCCATCTACCCCATCACCCCCTCTTCTACGATGGCTGAATACGTAGACGAATGGGCTGCCGCAGGTCGCAAGAACATCTTCGGCGAAACAGTATTGGTACAGGAAATGCAGTCAGAAGGCGGTGCTGCAGGTGCCGTTCACGGCTCTCTGCAAGCCGGTGCGCTGACTACCACTTACACAGCTTCACAAGGTCTGTTGCTGATGATCCCTAACATGTACAAGATTGCCGGTGAATTCCTGCCTTGTGTATTCCACGTATCAGCACGTACATTGGCAAGCCATGCACTGTGTATCTTCGGTGACCACCAGGACGTAATGTCTACCCGTCAGACCGGTTTTGCCATGTTGGCCGAAGGCTCTGTACAGGAAGTTATGGACTTGGCCGGTGTAGCTCACTTGGCTACTATCAAGAGCCGTGTTCCGTTTGTCAACTTCTTCGACGGTTTCCGTACTTCTCACGAAATCCAGAAGATTGAAATGCTGGAGAACGAAGACCTCGCTCCGCTTATCGACCAGGAAGCTTTGGCTGAATTCCGCGCACGTGCATTGAACCCGATGAACCCGGTTGCCCGTGGTATGGCCGAAAATCCTGACCACTTCTTCCAACACCGTGAATCTTGCAACAACTACTATGAAGCAGTTCCGGCTATCGTTGAGGAATACATGAACGAGATTTCCAAAATCACAGGCCGCAAGTATGGTTTGTTCGATTACTACGGTGCAGAAGATGCAGAACGCGTTATCATCGC
>OWJQ01000301.1_pt1 | contig 31990 bp, 19 predicted proteins | sample 1732711 | NCBI WGS metagenome assembly OWJQ01 (sample SAMN05065745, study PRJEB22554) | human gut metagenome | biome: ENVO:2100002; feature: ENVO:00000062; material: ENVO:00002003 | host: Homo sapiens | place: USA | reverse complement strand
AGATTAGCGAGTGTCTCGTGGGCTCGGAGATGTGTATAAGAGACAGCTATATAAAAACATTGTAGAAGACAGATTCTTGCATTAAAAATATTAACATGAGACATAAAGATCCTATCACACGCAGAACCTACAACTGCATAAGAATGGTTGCGGCTTGCTTGTTATGCCTTGCTCTTTGCTGTTGTGAGAAAAAAGAAAATGCCGTGTACGAGCTCCTGACATTCAGGACTGAGATAAAAAACAATTGCGACAAATACACTGCTGACGATTGGGAAAACGCCCTCAACAAATACTCAGATATTTGTCAGAGAGTAGACCAAATGCCTCTCACAAGCGATGAGCGCATGGAGGTGGAAAAGATAAAAGGGGAAATAGCTGGCTATGCAGCCTCGGTAGCCGCACAGGAAATATCAAACAATGTCAAGACAATATCAAGTGAGATAGAATCATTTGCAACCGGATTCAGTAAGACCTTCAAACAACCAGAATAACTATGATTTCATTATTAGGAAACGCCATTGACACTATGGAAAATATTGAGTATGGAATTCTCATTGCGGTAGTGATTGACGCTATATTGCTTGTAAGTATAGCAGCCTCTGACTCGAAAAAGAAGCTGAATGCCTTATCATACATTATAGCCATCGTGCTTTTGGTCCCGTTGGCGTATCAGATGAGCCGCCTCATAGGAGCATGCCACGTTTCGGAGACAGCATCGGCAATAAATGATTTAGTCGGTGCTGTATCGCCTACTCTTAGCAAATATGTGTCGTCTGCCACAAGCGAAAGCGTCGGATGGTTTATCTTCAGACGCGTCATGTGGTCCGTTTTGTTTAGCGGAGTGGCTGGATTTTGCATCTATGTCACTATGGACAAGAAGCGTACAAGAAGCCATGGCGCTCCTGCCGGCGTCCAGACCAGCAGAAGATACACTTCAACAACATCAAGAAGACGAAGATAACAATAAAGAATAAAAAAACTTAAAATATTATGGCAACATTAAAGACTAACCACATCCTCATCGGATTGGGCGGTACGGGAGGAAAGATCCTCCGTGCTTTCAAGATGAGAATGTTTGAAGAGTTCCCTAACAAGGAAGAACGAGAGAAACAACCAGTATCCATTCTCTATGTGGATTCCACCCGCGAAATGATGGGTATCGGAAGAGCCGACATGGACGTTATGGGACAGGACGCATCGTTCGGCGAAAACGAATTTCTGTTCATAAAAGGCTGTGATGTTCCTGATCTTCTTGACAATATTGACAACCATCCCGAACTGCGCGGCATCGTGAACAATGCAGGTGCTGTACGTACTGCTATCGGCAATCTTGGAGAGGCAGCAGGACAAAAGCGTCGCGCCGGCAGACTGCTGTTTGCCGTTAACGCCCGCAAATATGTGGACGCTCTTAAGAACTGTTTTGCAAAGTGTAACGAGCGTTCGCACAACAACACTAAGAACATTCATATCTTTGCAGGTCTTTGCGGTGGAACCGGCTCTGGCTCTATTATTGACGCCATTGTTCAGGCACGCAACATTCCGGGTTGGGAAAGTGCACAGATAAATGTTTACGCCATGATACCTGAACAGGATCTTCCTAAGGCAGATATGGATAAGGGAAGATATTATGAGAACGGATATGCTGCACTTAATGAGCTTAACGCACTTCAGTGCGGCAGATACTATCCCTGCGACGTACTTGCAAGCGGTTCACCGCTCAACGTGTTCAGCGAACGAATCAAGGGCGTAGCCAACGGTATAGCTGTATACAGCAACGTAAATGCTAACGGAAGAATAGTAGATTCGTTTACAGAACTGCCTAAGATAGTAAGCGACTACGTTTATTCTCGAGTATTCCTCATCAACCAGGAAGCTTCAGAATGTCATGACCTCATCCGTGCTTTCAACTTCGAGAATATGGATGGTGCTGAATTTGAGTACGACGAATGCACCTCTCCTACCGAAGTGATGAATTCACAGGAGTTGCCCATCGCACGTACAAAGAAACTCTATTCTTTCGGCATCAAGCGTGTCATCTATCCTGAGATGCGTGTGCTTAAGCACATGACCTACACCGTCGGCCAGAACGTTCTCTATCAGTTCCGTTACAATAACTGGCGTCCTAACCTTGGCTATATTAATGAGGAAATCAACTTTGACTATCGCGCTGAATATCTGAAGGACGACATCCTCAACCGCTGGATGCTGGATGAGAATCATCTTACACTCGAAGAAGAGGTTCTTACATCAAAGGACGGAGACAAGTATGAGACATTCTCAAAAGAATGGCAGGGACGTGTGAATGACTTCGCAGACTTCTGCAGTAATTCTGAATGTCCGCTTAAAGAGATATACCGTCAGATGGATGGTATGTTTGCGGAAAGTTTCCGCGATGAAGGCGTACGTAACTACTACAACAATAAGCTTCGCTCGCTCAATCCTATAGCAAGAGAGATACGTAGCAATATTGAGAAAGAACTCTTCGGAAAATGGCGTGACGGACATATCTCCATTATGGAACTCAGTCGCATCGGTGAGCTTCTTGCCAACTATGTGGCTACAGATATGAAAAAAGACCTGGACGAATCGAGTGACAGCATGAAGAAGAAACTTGAAGAGTCTGACGGAATTTTGGCAGAGATTATCGACGACTGGACCAGAGTTGGCTTCTTCGGCAAGTTCGTTACCAAGAAAAAGGACGATTATTACGTAGAGTATCAGAACGAATTGGTTCACAATCTGGACTGCAGGACACGTATCATAGCCCTTGATTTTGCGCGTCAACTCTGCTCTGAACTCCAGCGCGAAATAGGTAATATGAGCGATGATATCAACGCATTCAGCAAGATGCTAAGCGATGCTATCGATGAAACCAACCGCCTTATCACCGCTCAGCAGAAGAAGAACAAGGGACTTGAAGATATGAGCAGCGCTGTTATTGAGGTCAGCGAGGAGAAACGAATGATGATGTTCGAGGAAGAACTGCGCTTTGACAAGGAAAGCATGGGCAACATCTCTCGTCAGTTGCGTGAAACGATTCTTCCGAACACGGAATTCAAGAACTTCGGCGACCTATTGACACGTATTAGCAAGAAAACTATCAAGCGTGCCTTTGACGTTACTCTCTCAGAGATAATACAGACCAAGCACTCTAATTTGCCTCCTTCATCTACCAAGATTCTTGGTCTGAACATCCTCACTCAGCTACAGCAGATGCTTGGCAACAACTACCAGAAGATTCAAGAGTTCGCAAATGAGATCCTGAAGCAGAGCGGCGCATACATTAATCTGGACCGCAATCAGATTATCTCAAATATCCGAAACAACGATCAGCCTGACGAGAACAAGAACATCAACCTCCGTGAGGTGCTCATCAGCATTCCTTCACCGGATGACAATCCCAGCCTGAAAGAGTTTGCCAATGATCTTAAGAGAGCATTCGAGAGCCAAGTGGAAAATGGTGTTAAGGCTCCGAAGATATTCATGGAGAGCACCCGCAAAAACGAGCTTTCCATCATCACCATCAACTATGCCTTCCCAATGCGTGCCATCTCATGGCTCGCTGGCTACAGAAAGCGTTACGAGAGATATCTCCACACAGGCAATGCCAACCAAGATCTGAGTCGTGCCATCTTGCTCCACAGCGAGGGACTTTGCGATGACCTACCCGACATTTTCGCTAAGAGTGACGCCGAACTGCGCAAGATAGACGAAGAGAGAGCTGAGCTGAAAAAACAGCAGACAATATCGGATCCTACACCAAACATACAGATGCCGCCCAAACCGACAGAGATGCAACCTAAGCCAACTGAGATGCCAATAGCAGAGCCACAGGTTCTGATGTTCCTCTACATTGGCGGTCAAAACTATGGTCCTTATGACTACAAGACACTCAAGTCATTCGTACCGACAGGCCAGCTTACTCCTCAGACCATGGTATGGCAGCAGGGCATGGCGGCATGGACTCCTGCTGGTCAGGTTTCAGAGCTGCAGGCTTTGTTTGCTCCCGCACCTCCTGCTCCTGGCATGCCACCGATGCCTCCAACACCAGGAGCAGTTCCTCCTCCTATGAATATGTAAAACTTAAATAATAATAACAAGAAAATGGCAGATACAAGAAATAGCGGACGCGTCAAAAAATATGGTGTATGTCTCAACGACAAGTGTGAAAAATACAAGCAGGTTCAGGAAGTGGTACATGGCGAAATGATATGTCCTTCGTGCAAAAAGAAACTATCTCCATGTGCTCCTCCAGAACCAAAGAAGAACAAGAAACCTCTCATAATCGGAGGAGCCGTAGTGGGCGTGGCTATCATCGCTGGCGGCCTCTTCGCACTCACCGGCGGTGATGGTAAGAGCGAAGCACTCAAAGCAGTCGTTACGGACAGCATCCCTGCCGTTGACAGCACAAAGACAGCTACAGAAACTGTTGTCAAGACGGACACCGTAGTAATACGCGATACGGTTGTGAAAGAGAAAACCACCACAGTGGAAAAGAATACCACCAAAATCGTTAAGCCTCGTCAAGGCAGCGGCACTCTCAGTTTGGGATATGCCAACTACACAGGCGGCACAAAGAATGGTAAGCCCCACGGTCAAGGTCGTATGACATACAAGTCGTCACGCCTCATTGATTCGCGCGATTCGAAAGGTCGTACTGCAGACCCTGGCGACTATGTCATCGGCGAATGGAACAACGGCAAACTGGTTCAGGGCCGTTGGTATGGCTCTGACGGCAATGTCAAGGGCTCTATTTTAATAGGTATGTAATAAACCATATCTCGCATGAAAAAACTTTTATGCATAACCATAGCATCCCTGCTTGTTGGACTCTCAACAATGAGAGCCCAACAAGCAGGCTTCCATACGAAGCTACTCGCAGAAATGGGCAAGTCCATCGGCTATGTACCAGACCATTCACTCCCTGAAGGAGCACATAACGCTGGCTCGTACAAAGGACTGCCCGTAGTGGCGAAGTATGACAAGCATCATAATGTCACCAATCTAGGAATACGCATCTTCTCTCCCAAGATGAAAGAAGCATACGCCTCTGATGTCTACGACTTCCTTGAGAGATATTTTCTGGAACTGCTGACATGGAACAAGACAACCATAAAGCAGAAGATGGAAGACGACAAAGTGATGTTTGTCAACGGCTCACCAAGCACTCTTAGTAAGATAAACGAGAACACCACTTATTCTATAAATAAGGTGGAACATAAATACTATGAGGTGTCGTGGAAGAATGAGAGCGGCAAAGCTATCCTGACCATAGCATTCCCTATAAACTATGAATTGATACTCGGAATGCCACAGAATGAGATTGCCAACACAATGTATGACCGTATCGTCGGCTCACAAAAGTATACAGGCACAGTTTCTACTGATTCGTTAGAATATTTGGAAAAGAACATATATCGCACATTCCCCGTTAGCTGGTATCAGTTAAAGGATGTAAACAATGCTCTCTATTTCAATAAAAGCAGGAACGAATACCGTCTTTTAACTGACGCCGCATACGTCAACTACTCTGCTACCAATGCCTTGCAGCAACCCACAAAATGCAACAATCCCGTATCCGTGGAACAAAGTGTCTACGGATTCAAGACACTTAATTACACTGTTACGCTCAGCCAGTTGATCAACTATTTCCATAGTGCTGACCTCAAGACATATGCTGCCATTGAGGAAGAATACGACGATGCTGTGAAAGTCCTGATCGTTGCAGAAAGCAAGGACCTTGGATACAATCATATCTTGAGCATCATTGTCCCTCGTAACTTCATCACAAAGCCGAATGCTGAACTGAAGTGCAAGATGAGCGCTTTCATACCTACTCACAATGTGAAGAATCTGTATCAGCAATATGTAAACAAACCCAAAAAGAAATTCTGATGAGAAACTTGTTATCCATACTTCTGTCCTTTGTCTGCTCGTTCTCCTTGTACGGACAGACAAACACAGCAGAAACGACAAAGCAAATCAACAAGATAAAGCTTAGTAAGGAATACATCACAGCAGAGTCTACGGCAGAAACATCAGAGAAATCGTATGAGAATGCTCGTGCATTGCTCGAACTCAACATTGAAGAGTGGATTAAATCCACCAAACATTCTGGTGACATTCAAGGTTACATCGCAAAGTCAAGCAATAAAATACTTAAGCTCGACACAATGAGAGGTAACAGATACAGAACCTTACTTTATGTAAAGAAGTCGGACGTGATGACATATACAGAGCCGACGGACATCATTGTTGCTCCTGTACAGAAAGATATTTACACATCAACGTCTTCTGCAGGTTCTTCAAACGGCGAATACGAAAAATCAATCTCAGAACAGCTCTCTGCATCAGCCAGTAAGTATCAGCCTAACGACGAGGAGAGGAGGATGTTGCTTGTTGACAGACTCCCAGCGATTGAGTCTTTTATAGAACAAAGTTCGGATATCGCTGCCTATGGTAAGTTTAAGGACATGCCACAGTTAGGCGAATGCTACCTATTTATATATAATCGTGAAGGCAATGTGCCAGCCGTACTGCTAAGAAACAGTGAAGGATACACAAACGTCAGCAGCGGTAAGCAAGACGACATTAATAATTACAAAGGATGCGGAGCCATATGGTTCCAGTATAAATAAAAACAAAAAAACAAAGACATAACATGCGCAAATTATTCATTGCATTGTTCCTATGCACTTGCCAGATAATGTTTGCAAGTGTAAACGTTGTGATATCAGATGGCATTGCCAACGAGGCAGTCAAGTCAAAAATGGAAAGAACAATGTCGGCACTTCTGACAGAATCAAACGAGGCTCAAGCCGCAAAACGCAGCCTCAACTTCTCCAGTATGGGTATTCCGGTCAATGTACAGGAGTCAGTATCTATGCTTTGGGAGAACTGTCCTTTCCAGTGTGCTGATGAAGAAATCGTAGAGAAGTGCATCGAAACGGGCCTTGGTTATCAGGTACGTAACATACCATTGATGATGCGTCCTAACGACTCGTCATTCAACGAAGATGAATATCAGGAGGCTGTGTTCAGCTTTGACCGCAACGGCAATCTTGAGAGCTTCTATCTCACGCTCGACATGAACCTATATATGAACGTTATCAAGAGCAACAAAAGCGTAAGCGACCTTCACCGCCGTCAACTAATTCTTGACTATGTGGAGCATTTCCGCACCTCTTACAACTAGAAGGACATAAAGTTCCTTACACAGGTGTTTTCAGATGATGCTCTCATCATCACAGGAAGGGTTATCAAGCAGTCGAAAGACGGCATACCATTGCCAGATAAGATAATGTATAAGAAGCAGGGCAAGCAGGAGTATCTCAACAATCTCCGCCATGTCTTTGCCGCCAACAAATATATTAAGGTAAGCTTCGATGACATTGAGGTGATGCGCCATCCGGTCAATCCAGACTTCTATGGCGTAACTCTCCATCAAGGCTACACCTCTGACCGTTATCATGACGACGGCTACGTATTCCTCCTTTGGGACTTCACAAACGAAGCTGCACCACAAATACATGTCCGCACCTGGCAGCCTGACGCATACAATGCTGATGGTAAGGGCACCAAACGCATTCCCAAGGAAGAGATTTTCAGTTTAAGTGATTTTGACATTTAAAAAAACAAAGGTATGAGAAACAGAATTATAATTTTCATTATCCTTCTTGCAAACGTAATCTCTATGGAAGCTCAGAAGCTTACTCCAAAGAGATTCGAACTGCTTACTACAGACCTCCTTGCAAGAAAGGAGCAACGAACAAGTCAGGCCAACGGCACGAAATGTGCAGCTATCCGTGTGAACGTAGTTGGTGTGAAGGACATGACTTTCAAGGAAGCCGAAGGCGACTGCAAGTATTCAATGAATGAATATATAGTGTATGTACCCGCCGGCACACAAGCCTTGACCTATAAGGTTGGCAACGAAGAAGGTAAAATAGAATTTGCTGATTATGGTCCAGCCGAAGTGGAAGAGAACGCCACATATAGGCTTCTGATAGATACAGAGAACAAGATGCGTTCTGCTGTTTTCTATGTATCTCCCTCCAACGCACAACTGAATGTTAACGGACAGAATGTTCAGCTTGACGAAAACGGAACAGGATGCATAGAGTTGCCCGTCGGCGACTACTCTTACTCCATCACTGCAGACAAGTGTGATGCGGAAGAAGGTACCTTTTCATTGACAGAAGACGAAATTGTCTGCGTTAAAGACATTGTGCTCAACGAAAAGAAGTATAATTTGGCTATACAATGCAATCATCCTGAGGCAGCCGTCTTCATTGACAACATCTCATTCGGCACGCTCAACAGCATTCAGAACAACGTGCAGCTGACCGAAGGCAAGCACGAAGTGCGCATCACTCTTGAAAACTACAAGGATTACAATGAAACCGTAGATATCCATTCTGAAGCGGCAAGCATGAACGTAAACCTTGTAGAACTGAAAACCAAGACCATTAGAAGAAGCGAATTAAGAACCAAAAGCTCCATTTCATTGCGTCCTCACATTGACGGATACTTGTCATGGAACACAAAGCTCGATGATATGGAAACCAACTTCGGAAAATTAGATTTTGAAATCCATCAATATTTGGGATATTTTGCGTTCAAGGAAGGTTTTTCTGTTGGTGCCGTATATGGCTCGAAGAAGTTCTGCAACAAAATAGACAAGCATCTTGGTGAACTAAGAGAAGATGCAGAGGAAAAGGCAAAGACCAGAGTGGCATTCTATGCAGAAATACCATTACAAATAGGTTTTGCCTTACCACTCAGCCTGTATAACACAAGCCATGTGGTATTCTTGGGAGGTGGCTACGGCAGCTATTACTACATCGGTCATAAGCATGATAATATGACTACCAACAAAACGGTAGAAACCAACACATTCGACTTTGGCATCCGAATAAACGCCACATTCTATCTTAATAAGTTCGCTATCGGCTTTGAAGCAAGCAGAAGTCTGTCAGACACTAAGCTTGGTGAATTCATAGGCATTCGAATTGGTAGAAGATTCTATTTTTAATATTATATCGTAAAAGCAAACCATAAAGCTGATATGCTAAGAAAGTTAATACTCTTCATAACACTTATATGGACAACCTCTATCTCTGCACAGGAGATAAAGGTTGTCCGTTTTGGCATCATACCAGGAGACAACAGTGCCGAAACATCACCCCGACAGGACTTGAGTGACAATCTTTGCGCCTTGGTAAAGGTGAAGGCTAACGGACTGACAGGCCTACAATTTACAAATAAGAACCAGTACGTTGGCGATGTCGACTTCAAGGATGGTATCTATTATGTGTATATTCCAACGGTGACAAACAAGCTGTCTTTCTCACACGAATCTTATCTTCCAGGCGTTATAGACATGGCTTTGTTCGGCTATAAGAAAAGCATTAAAGGCGGCAAAACGTATGAGGCAATACTGGAGCCATCAAGCCTGAAACCGTCCATTACCGGCATTTCATTTAAGATTTCGCCCCACGTCAGAAATGGCAGCGTCATCGTGGACAACCAAGTAACACCGTTGAACTATGACGGAATATTAAAAATAGATTGTAAAGAAGGTGTCCACCGCTATCAGGTAAAGGCAGAAAACTACAAGCCGGTTGCCGGCACAGTAAAGGTAACCAACAGATACGAACCAGTAATCATTACATTGCAACCACAGACCGTACCCGTTAATATCGGCGTAACTCCTGATTATGCACACATCTATGTAGACAACATTGATTACGGCAAAAGTGGTATTATCCAGTTGCCATTAGGCAAACATAGCATCCGCGTATCTGCCAAAGGATATCTTGACCATGTAAGATACTACTTTATCACTAAGAATGTCAATCAAATTCCCGCCATCAATCTCAATAAAAACAAGGGTAAAGTAGAGACCATATATCCAGTTGAGGTGTATGTGGAATGTAATAGCACAAAACTCTATAAGAACAACAAAGCGGTAGAGGGTAACATCCTGAAAATCATGCCTGGAACAAAGTGCAGATTATCTGATGACTTTGGCAAGGGAGACATTCTGAAGGTACCTGCCAACCAAAGAAAACCTATGAGAATAAAACTTAGCAATGGACATATCACCATCCTTGAGCTATAATATTTAAACGAGAACGATGTCCTAAAAGAAAAGGCGTACAACTGAAATCATAAAGAAATCAGTTGTACGCCTTTTCTATTTTTATTTATTGCTGTCCGGTAAAACTCAAAAGAGCATAAAAATCCTCCCCGAAGCCCCGTAAAATAGGACTTCGGGGTTTATTTTTTCAAAAGTAAGCCCCTTAATCGAAAAGACTTGGTTCTGGTGGCGCTTTTTGCATCTCCTTTGCAAGGAAATCATTCCAGGTTTTCTCGGGATTTTCCATGAATGCGATAAAATCGACGTAGTACATGAGCATAAGTCGTACCATGGTAACAACCTGCGTAGGGCACTGAAAAAGGTACCCAAATTTAAGTTGTAGAGTTTATTTTAAACTTTTATTCTTGTCCAAGAAGTATTTTCATCTTTTAAAAGAGGAATACTTTTTTGGACAAGAATATAGTTCCCAATAGCTTTATATAGCGTTTATTACGCCAATATTTGACAATATATAGAGGATTCTACTTGACCATTATGCATTTTGTTTTAATTTGAGGATTCTCTTGACGTTTGCGGCGAAAATAGTCAAGGCTCCCTGCATTTCCATGCACGACAAGCCGTATGACAGTGCTCTGTCATATCCTAAGACATTCTTAAGTTCCGAGTTCTTGGCTTCTATCTTGTATCGTTTTCTCTGAAGACTAATAAACTCTTCAGTCTTTTGATATTCGATTTGCTCCAACTGTTCATCCGACTTGATGGTGACCATATATGTTTTAGTCTTGGCTCCTTCCTTGTAGCAGCCTTCACGTAACGGACAGACCTTGCATTTGTCTACGTCAAAATAATATGTTATGCTGGAGTTTCTAAGGCGCTTACCGTCTTTGCGATTATTCTTCTCTTTCCTTTTCGCCAGATGCCCTGCCGGACAGACGTACAGATCCGCATCCTTGTTGTATTCAAAAGGAAGCTTGTTCGTTCGATTACCGTCAATTACAGAACTCAAACGAGCTGAGAGATGCATGTTGTTTTCTTTTGCCATTCTGAGATTTTCCTTGCTGGAATATGCTGTATCTGCAACTATGGAATCAACTTCCATCCCTGCTTCCTCCGTCTTCTTGACGAGTTCCGGCAATTGCTGTCCGTCTCCTTTTTCGCCAGAAGTGACTGTAGCAGCAGTGATGATTCTTTCATCACTCATAGCAAGATGCGTCTTATACCCAAAGAATGAAGAGTTAGCGGTCTTATGTCCAGTGCGGGCATCCTCATCCTTTGATATTACACCTCGTGTTTCAGCGTCAGAAATTGTTTCTTTCAGCATGTTGAGACGTTCCTTCACGGCAGGCATATTGGCTGTTGCCGTGTCAGCTTCTACTGCAGCTACAATTGTTTGGGCTGCATTCATGATAGAAGAGTATTTCTTCTCTTTAGGAAGCTCGGGCAGTTCAATACTGTCATCTACAGAATTTACGACCTTGATAACAGCCTTGCAATAATATTCCAAATTCTTTGCTGCACTAATAGGATTGGAACGTGAAAGCGTATGGGTTGCATCAACGATAATAGTTTTGGATTTGAGAACCCCTACTTCAATAGCAATAGAAACGGTCTTTTTGATGAGTAGATCCAATAATTCTATATCCTTCAGGCGAAGCCGACGGAATTTGGTCAATGAACTTGGATTAATCAAGTTCGTCTCCTCAGGAGTTAATCCCAAGAAATACTTAAACGACATATCATAGCGAGCACGTTCTACAACATCAATGTCCGATATATTATAAATCACCTTCAAAAGGAGATATTTGAACATGCGTATAGGACTCTCTGCCGTACGCCCATTGTCATGACAGTACTTGTCCTGCAATTCTTGGTACACAAAACTAAAGTCCACCAGATCGTTTATCTGTCGGAGCAGGTTGTCTTTGGGGATTATCAAGTCATACAAACTTGAATAATCACTGAATGATATGGTCTGTTGTTGCTGTAGCATAATCTCGTATTATGCATAAAGGTACAAAAAATATTGCACATACGCAACTTTTGAGTACACAAATTTAAAGTCCCCTAATAAAGCAACATTAACTTAATTAGGGGACTTTTTCAGTGCCCTCCTGCGAGAATGCACAGTGCCTCTTGATGCTTCTTGACAGAACTGTTATCAGCAGATTTGCAATCAAGACCACCCATGTCTGTATTTGTATGGCGTTGACGCTGTCCCCATAGAAGAAATGAAGCGGAAAATTTTGTTTCAGCTGTTTGTATAGCGACTCGATGGCCCATCTGAGGCGATAAATTTCAGAAATGTCCTCAAACGTGAACTCAAAGTTGTTGGTCAACAGCACAACCGGCTTCTTTGTCTCGTAAAATATCTCCACCCTACGTGCCTCATGGGTGAGTTCCCCTCTTGTAAAAAGCACTTTCTTGTCTATGTGCGTCACCAGTCCCTGCGGGTTGACGTAAGTAATGGATTCAAGTTCCTCGTACTTAAGTTTTTTCTTCATTTTGGTCACGTAGCACACACCTTCTTCGGTAAGACGTTGGAATTGTGCGATGTCGACGTAACCACGATCCATCGCCAAAGTGGAGTCTTTTGGCAAATGCACCTCCTTCAGCAGGTAATGATCGTGTTTTGCGGCGGATGTGAGCTGCACCACCATCGGCACGCCGACATGATACTTCATTACCGTATGTACTTTCATGCCGTCTTTTTTCTTGCCTGATTTCGGATGTCTGCCCACGCCCTTGAGTATGTTGTCAAAGAGCGTTATAGTGGTGGAATCCATCATGTAAAGCAACTTCTCCCAGTCTTTAGACTCGTGTGTCTGACCCTTGTAGGACTTGGTTGGGCGGCTGTCCGCTAAAAACTTTGCATACTTATCCAAAAGATACGCATAAACTCTTGCAAAGAACTCCTGGGGGCGACGTATATTGGCTTCTGCTAGCGTACTACGGCGTACCAGATAGTTCATTCCGAGGTGTCCGAGTTTGTGTGCCTCCGCCTTCATACCGATCTCAAGCTCGCGCAGGGAATCAAAGTGTTTGAGTATGCCGAACAGCATTACGACAAGATGTTGGAAACCGTCAAAACGCTTCACATAAGCCTCGCTTCCTTTCGTTTCGCGGCTTATTTGAAGAATTTTCTCCTTGTCGAGTAACTTTAACACTTGACTATAGACCGGCTGTCCGGTAAAATGACTATCTTTGCTCATGGTTATATTTATATTTAGCAAAAACAAAGATAACCAAAAGGGCTGATACTTCGTGAGAAGTGTCAGCCCTAATTTAGTATGCTCGGCATGAGCATTGTCTAATGGGTGCAAGTCCCGAGTAAGCCCTAATAGCGGGAATTACATAGCCAAGGGCAAGGGTGTCCATCGTGAGTTGGAATCTGAAAGAAGCCGGCGGCAAACATCTGACCTAACGGACAGAAACTTCATATAAGGCATATGACCGTGGGTAAGGTTGCCATACAAACCAAAGCCCTATAGCTATTCGGAACGGTCGGTGTAAATGAAGTGGGTATAAGATGGAAAGACAATGCTCTTATCCGAGGAGGTCTCACGGACGCTTCAAATAGTTTTTTTTACGAAAGAAGTGGAGTAAAGCTTGCCGTGAGAAGTCAGCAGACGCCATAGTAGTGCAATATTCGATAACGTTGCATGAAGGGCGGAACCTAACAATTAAACGATAGTAATTGAAACACACCTTATGAAGGAAAGAATGCAGAAAAAATTATCCCAAGTTAATGGCTGCCCCCAAAGAAATAGGTCGGAAACCGAATGGTATGGGGGAGTGCAGACCTTTATGTGGATGTGTGAAGACAACATCGTGGAAGTACCATTCGACTAGGAACACCTTTTCGAGCAAATCCTTAGTCCTGCAAATTTCAACCGAGCCTACAAGGCTGTGATGAGAAACAAGGGCTGTGGTGGTATCGACAAGATGTCGTGCGGGCAGCTGCTCCCATGGCTCTTGACCAATAAGGATGAACTCATCAGTTCCTTGATGGACGGTTCTTACCGTCCGAACCCAGTGAAAAGGGTAGAAATACCCAAAGACAACGGCAAGATGCGCCTGTTGGGAATACCTACAGTAGTAGACCGTCTGGTGCACCAAGCCATCAACCAAGTACTGACTCCCATCTATGAGAACCAATTCTCCAAGACGAGCTACGGCTTCCGACCGAGAAGAGGATGTCATGACGCACTACGAGGAGCGCAAAGGATAATCAACGAAGGCTACATATATGTAGTAGACCTTGACCTTGAACGCTTCTTCGACACCGTGAGCCATAGCAAACTCATAGAAATCCTCAGCCGTACGATAAAAGACGGCAGAGTGGTCAGTCTTATACACAAATATCTCCGAAGTGGTGTAATGAACAAAGGTTTGTTTGAAGCGAGCGAGGAAGGAACTCCCCAAGGAGGACCTCTAAGTCCGTTGTTGAGTAACATCATGCTCAACGAACTGGATAAAGAACTTGAACGCAGAGGGCTTCCCTTTGTACGCTATGCAGATGACTCGATGATATTCTGCAAGTCCAAGAGGGCTGCAATGCGAGTGAAGGAGTCTATAACCCGATTTATAGAGAATACTCTATATCTCAAAGTCAACAAGGAGAAGACCGTAGTGTCTTATGTGCGAGGAGTGAAATACCTCGGCTACTCCTTTTATGTGATGAAAGGCAAATGCCAACTCACGGTGCATCCAAAGTCCAAAGCCAAGATAAAATCACGACTAAAAGAACTGACAAGTCGCAGCAACGGATGGGGGTATGCCAAGAGAAGGCAAAAGCTGAAAGAATACATAAGAGGGTGGGTCGGTTATTATCACCTTGCCAATATGAAGCGTCTCTTGCTTGAAACAGACGAATGGTTAAGACGTAGAATACGCATGTGTATATGGAAAGCTTGGAAGAAAGTCAAGACAAAAGTGGCAAACCTCATAAGATGTGGTATTAATAAATACCAAGCATACGAATGGGGTAATACTCGTAAGGGTTATTGGCATATAGCTAATAGTCCTATTTTAGCAACTGCAATAAGTAACAACAATCTACGTGCAGCAGGGTATGCAACTTTAATGGGGATGTATCTCGAATGGCACACAAAAATAGGAACCGCCGTATGCGGAACCGCATGTACGGTGGTGTGAGAGGTCGGAAAACGAAAGTAGGAAGAAAGCTACTTCGTTTTCCTCCTACTCGTTTTTTTTTTAGAAAAAGTTTTACCGGACAGCAATAATAATAGATGTCGAGGACTTGCAGTTGTCACAATCGACATTGACAGAAGAGGCTTTGGACTTTGATGAACAAGAACGCAAGATCAATCGAGAGCGTATCTTGTGGGCTTTGAAGCAATGTAATGGCATCAAGCGTGATGCAGCAAAAATGTTGGAAATGAGCCATACTACATTCTATGCCCGTATGAAAGAGTATGGTATTCCAACTAACAAGTTGTAACGGTATAAGAACCGTGTAAGGAAGATTGGACGAGTGTCCGGTTTTCCTTACACTATTTCTGCTTGCAATTCCCTTGTGAAAATCTTATTCTCTTGATAATGTTGCTGATTATCAGGAAATATCATCATCCTATTGTTTAGTCTGTCTTGGAATGGCATAGGTATTGGACCAATAAATGATGTGCGCATAGAAACATCAAATTAGTACAAACCCATAAAAGAGACAGAAACATGGAATACAACATATTGATAGAGACTGATTTTTTCAACTTGCTGAATGCAGGTCATAAGAACAAAGGTGGTAACGCTTTGGAGAGCTCATATCGTGAGTTTATCAAGGTTGTGGTTGATTTATGCAGCACTAACGTGAAGCAAGCGGTCTTTGCACTGTCATACGCAGAGACCGAGCTTGACTTTCATCTGTCAATGCCACATATAAAGGATTGTTTGGGAACCGTAGGCTTGTATGTGCGCAAAGCAATTGCATTTGTCCGCAGAATGCAAGAGCATGTGGCAGCAACATATCATCTTCATGTGACCACATCCACTTCAGAAGCCTCTCCGCCAGTATCATCAGAATCAAAGCCATTAGTAAAATGGACTGGAAATGCCGTTGACCTTGTAGAAATGGTATATGGCATCTGCGTAATGGGAAGCGTGAACGATGGCGATGTGAAATTCAAGGACTTGGCGCAAGCCATGTACCAGTTCTTCGGCATCAAAGCCAAGGACTGCTATCGTTTCTATACCGACATCAGAAGACGCAAGAACCATAGCCGTACTTACTTCCTTGACAGAATGCAAGAGAAGTTGAATGAGAAAATGCGGAGGGATGATGAATTGGAAAGAATGAGACGATAATCGAGGTGTTTCTTATGTTATTTCTGAAAAAGATTAAAAACTTTTGGTGTTGCCACAAAAATATTGTAGTTTTGTGGCAAAATAAAGAGGAATGGCAACGAATAGCGCTTATAACGAGATAAAAAGGAAAATAACGTCTTCCAAACGGGGAACATTATTCTTTCCCGATTCATTCGCTCAAATGGCATCATCCGATGCAATAAGGTCAGCCTTGGTGCGTTTGTGCAAAGATGGAGACATAATAAGAGTGGCACAAGGCATCTATTGCTATCCAAAGATTGACACAAAATGGGGAAGCGGAGTTGTACCGCCATCCATTGAAGACATTGCCAATGGCATTGCTAAACGTGATAAAGTTAGAATTGTTCCGACAGGTGCGTATGTGTTGAATGTATTAGGACTGTCAAAACAAGTACCGGCAAATGTGGTGTTCTTTACAGATGGGTCTTCTCGCAAGGTTTCTGTAGGCAAAGGTAACGGAATCCTTTTCAAGCATACATCTGAGATGAGAACATTTGCTTATCGATCAAAGCTTATGCTGTTGATAGTAATGGCTCTCCGTGAAATCGGTGATGAAAATATAACAGAACTACAGATGAACACCATCAAAGGTCATTTGAAAAATGTCCCAACGGGAGATTTTCAAAAAGACATTTTGCTGGCTCCAGCATGGGTTCGTAAAAAATTGCAACAAGTATGAATTATCAAGATATAGAAAAACTTGCTTCCTTAAAGGAAAGCAACAATTTGGAGTTTAAGGAATCGACAGGTCAATTAGACCGTTCGATGGAGACTCTATGTGCGTTTCTCAACTGTGAAGGTGGTACTATTCTTTATGGTGTAAAGGATAATGGTAAGATTATAGGTCAAGAGGTATCTGACAATACTAAACGCTCTATTGCTGAGGCGGTCAATAGAATTGAGCCTTTTGTAGAGTTGGAAATCTCGTATGTTCCTATTCTTGAGACTGACAAATATGTGATAGCCATTCATGCGGAATGTCAACGATTCATGCGTCCTTTCACTTATAAGGGAAGAGCTTATATGCGCATTGAAAGTACCACAACCTTTATGCCACAGGAACGGTATAACCATCTCTTAATGGAAAGAGGCGGCAAATATGGGTGGGAGGCAATGATTAACTCTGATTTGGAGATAAGTGACTTGGATGAGAATGCCATTCTCGGTGCTGTCCGTGAGGGAATACGAAACGGAAGACTTCCAGAAACAACTATTCGCGAGGAGATACCTGTAATCTTGAAAAAGTTCGGCTTGTTCCATGATGGTAAACTGAACAATGCAGCCGCCGTGTTGTTTGGCAAGGATTTGTATGGATACCCACAATGTCTTGTGCGTATGGCTCGTTTCAAAGGAACAACAAAAGAAGAGTTTATAGACAACCAACGTGCGGAAGGTAACATTTACGAATTGCTTGATGCCTCAATGGCATTTTTCTTTAAGCATCTCTCACTGTCTGGTAAGATAAACGGTCTTTATCGTGAGGAAGAGTTGAGCATTCCGTACAAGGCTTTAAGAGAGAGCTGCATCAACTCACTTTGCCATCGCTCGTATCATCAACCAGGTAGTTCTGTAAGCATCGCTATCTACGATGACCGTGTTGAAATACGAAATACGGGAACTTTTCCTGCCGACTTGCCTATAGAACGTCTTATGCAGGAACATGACTCCAAACCACAGAATCCAATTATCGCCAACGTACTCTATAAGAGCAAGATATTGGAGAGTTGGGGGCGTGGAATAGGTACAATGGTCGATGAATGCAAACGTGTAGGCTTGCCTGCTCCAGAATTCAATACTGATGGTAATTTTGTGTGGGTCGTATTCAAATACAACAGGAACAGTGTGGTAGTTACCCCACAGTTACCCCACAGTTACCCCACAGTTACCCCACAGTTAATGAAAGTAATTACTGTAATAAGAGATAACATGATGGCCGCCAAGGAGATAATGGAATGTATAAAGTTGAAAGACAAGACTTATTTCCTTGATAAATATCTATATCCTGCAATGGAAGAAGGCTATGTTGAACCACTATATCCTGAAAATCCGAAACATCCAAAACAGAAATATATGCTTACAGAAAAAGGCAAGACATTATTGAAATAGAAAAGAAAAGGCAGTGGAATATCGCCACTGCCTTTTCTTTTCCTATTTCTGTATCAAATGCTTCAAGTTTTCATCACCTGCGATGCGCTCCAGTTCATCCTTGACAATTTGTTTGACATCCTCCTTGATTTGGTTGTAGTTGTCCTGTATGGTCTGCTTCATGCAGTCGTTGCCATCCGCATCCTTGAAGTCGTTGATGATGGGGAGTTTCTGATAACGACTTTCCTCCCGTTTCACCTTTTCGGTATCAACTACTATCTCGGCATGGAATATCTTCTGCTCGATACGCTCGTTGAAGTTATCGGAAACAGAGCCGACAAACATTCCTTGGGTGAGTCCGCTAATCTTGCTCGGCGGAATGAGACTGTCCATTTGGGTATTGATGGATGTAGAAACATCCTGACGGTTGATGGAAATAGACTGGCGCTTTTGGAGCACTTTTCCAAAACGCTCGGATAAAGTCTTAGCGGTCTCACCAACGACCTGACGGCTGAAGATATTACCAACGGTATTGATAACCACCTTTGCCTCCTTGTCTCCATAATCACGAACCAATTGCGAGAAGTCCTGGAAGCCCAAGCAGACGGCCACCTTGTTGCTTCGTGCCGTAGCAATCAGATTATCCAAGCCTTTGAAATAGATGGTCGGCAACTCGTCAATGATAACGGATGATTTGAGTTGTCCCTTCTTGTTGATGAGTTTCACTATGCGGCTGTTGTACAAGCCGAGTGCAGCACCATAAATGTTCTGACGGTCGGGATTGTTGCCGACACATAGAATTTTCGGTTTTTCGGGATTGTTGATGTCGAGTGTAAACTCGCTTGCGGACATCACCCAGTAGAGTTGTGGTGAGATCATTCGTGACTGCGGAATCTTTGCGCTTGCAATCTGTCCTGCCAACTGCTCCATTGCCCCACCTTGCCAGGCGTCCATGAATGGAGAAAGATAGTTCTCTAATTCTTATTGTTGTTGATGACGACTCTACCATCAGCTTATATATACCTTTCCGACACAAGCATATCTTGTTTTCATTTGTACTCCGAGTGTGTACAGTTTCAAAACATGATTCACATTCTAACATAAGAAACTGAAGCCGTGACCATTTGTGTATTTTCGCCAAACTAACTCCAGTACATACAACAGATGTAAAAGATTTCTGCAAAATCGACCGAAATCATAAGAAAAAAACACCAAACCAGCAAATTTCTTAAAGATTATATCTGTTTATTAAGATTATTTTTGTATATTTGCAGCATTATTTTGGTGGTAAAGCCTATTGGCCTGCCACGTGACAATAGGACTTTACGGAGCAAGCCTATATCACAATTCTTCTCCGTAGCAACAGTCCGTTCTCTCTCACTGGTCTCTCCCTGCGCGGCAGAGGCATACGTTTTTATATTTTTCAAACACTCCAAATTGACAGCGCATGAGAAAGTTTACTTCTTTGTTACTGTTAGGCTTCGCTCTCGGCAGTTTCGCACAAACGCCCGGAGGAGTCAGCGGAAGCGAACTGTGGTTCAAGACTGCGCCTTTGAACTCAGACCTGCAAGGTTATTACCGTTGGCAGGATTTCTCTGGGGATTCCATACGGCTTATGCTATTGGACAGCCGTGGCGTCAAGTCTGAACTTACTCTTCCGAACAGTTCAGTCCATTACTTCAACTTCAATCCGAGTCTCTGGCTCGCAGACGGATTTCGTAGTCTGAGTGCCAAACTCAAGCACGGCGACCTCTCACAGGCTACCGTCATCGGTGTCTTTGCACCGGAACTGGCAACCATCGGCAAGGATATGGTTGTCTATGCTCTTGATGGTCGCAAGGGTGACGGAGCCATTCTGAGCAAGGACAAAGCCGTAAGGGGTAGAGGTGTTGAACCACTGGACTATGGTTCAGCATCGGGTGAAGACCTGCTTTATCAATCAAGTGATTCTTTGTCCGAGAATGGTTTTAAGGAAAGCGCCCTGCGCGTTGTGTCCTACTTCAAGGTAAGCAATCCTTCAACAACATTGTGGGGAGACAACTCCAACACCACATTATTCATCGGAACCCCTTCCACCTCTGGCAGCTTCGGTACGGATTTCCCGACCTCGCTCTTCGGTAATGCTTCCATCCGTGGATATGCCCCTGAGCTTATTGTTTTCAGCAGGATGCTTACACCCGATGAGCGCAGAAAAGTGGAGAGCTATCTGGCGGTAAAGTACGGCATCACCCTCAAAGGCTCGTATCTTGACAGCGACGGAAACCTGACTTGGGACATGGCGGAGAACCAAGCCTACCACCATAGGGTCACAGCTGTTGGAACCGACACGGCAGGAAGTCTCTCCCAACCGCTTTCCGCAACATCATATGAGGAAAGTCCGGTGTATGCGGCCTTGAAGGAGAACGGAACTTATCATGACGCAAATCCATACAACCCTTCATCCGCTTCCCGTCTGCTTGTCATGGGACGTGAAAACGGCAATCCGATGCCGGACAGAGGCTTTACTTTCTGGGGCGACGATGATGTGGCACTTGCAACATATACATCACCTACAGATTCCCTGTGGCATGTCATGAAACGTACATGGATGGTCAAGACCAACGTGCCGTCAAAGCCCGACAGTACAGTGGCAAGATGGACTGCGCAAGGATTTGAAGTGTCAAGGAATGGCTTTACAGACAATATCATCCAAGAGAAAGCCGCTTCCGGAGCTTATGCCACGACCCCAGCCCTTGTTGGAGGTGGCGGTGCTTTTGAGTTCACCTGTCCGACAAGTCACCCGACTTTTGACGTTGGCTTCGGAAGCATCGGTGGCAGCACATGCAAGTATGGATTCCGGTTCACCAATGCTGGAGTTGTTTATCCGATCATCAACGGAGCGGTCTCAAATTCATACATCGCCACGGATGTTGACGGAACGGACATCTCTATCCGCAAGGAAGGCAAAAACATCTATCTGCGTGTTGACGGAACAGGAAGTGCGACAAGAACCATATCCCTTTCGGATGCAACTGACACAGACACAAATGTGGGCATTATCCGAACGGAAGGAGCAGAGTCCGCCTTGAACATGGCAGGCTTGAGGACAGGAGGAATAGATGATGTCGGTTATATGGCAGAGCTGAGCTATGACCTCACGCCGGACAGGGAGTTCTCGGACTATTGCCGCAAGCGTACCGTCATGCTTATAGACCCAAGCGGTGAAGGTGATTTCGACATCAACAGCAATAGCAACATAAGATGCTCCAAGCCTGATATGACGAGGGGCAAGACCATATTCCGCAATATCCTATGGGATGCAGACGGAAGCGGAAGCGATGTGTTCACATTCGCCTATTATGACGGCATTTCCTATGATGCCACTCCTACGCCGTCAAGTTGCGAGAATGGAGTTCCACGCAATGACGGGTATATCGACATCGGCATCAACATCGGTACACCAGTCTATTCCTATGTGCTCAGCGTTGACACCGTTGCAGGAAAAGTAAAAGGAGAAACCATTGCCAGAGGAACATTCTTCGGTGACACGCATAGAATCACGAATCTTGCCCCCGGCACCTATGCGCTGTCCGTATCACAAGGTGGAGGCAACGAGATTTATGCCACTGGCAACGCACTCTACACCTCATACTCACATGACACCAGGACCTATCTGTCTGGCGACATCTCATGGACGGTGAACGATACAAAATCAAACTACCGTGTGGGATTGGAGCCAAGCCTCACGGACGAGATCACCCAATATGGCTTCGACGTGCGAGGCGACAAGGCGCATATCATAACCGGTGGATATACAAGCCTAACCAAATATGTCACCATCAAGCCGGGCGATGTGCTTAGCGTAACAGTCCGCAATATGCAGGTCACATACAAGTTGAACGGACAGACCGTGCATCATGAATATGTCTGGTCACTTCGTGCATGGCGGTTCTGCATCAAGTACGGAAAGGGCGAGACACATATCACAGACCTTACCGTAAACGGTACGCCTGTAACCTCATTCACCACAAGGGGCAACGTGCAGATAGAAACACCCAAGAAGTGTACGACAACGATGACCGTCTATGTCGGCAGCGAGTGTGATGCAAGTATGCCTAACGGAACACAGGCAAGGGAGAACCATGTGGGCAGCTCGGACAGACAGGCTGACAATACCTTCATTTCTGGAGAAGACGAGAATTTCACAGTCAATGGCAACGGTTCTACGACAGGCATCTACGAGGCTAAACTCACACAGGACAAGCCTGCTGCAGCCACATTGATGGTGTTTGACGTATCAGGCAAACTGGTAGTGTCACGCCAAATGACAGGCGAAAGCGTCAAGCAGGCCGACTTCAAGGTTCCCGCATCGGGTGTGTATGTCGTGAAGGCAATCTCCGAGAATGGGGAGCATACAAGGAAAATCTCAGTAAAGTAACTTAAAGGAAGATACGCATGAAGAATTATATACAGAAGGTGGCGTGGGCATTGGTTTTACTGCTTGCCGCCACACTGTCCCTTTCGGCAAAGGACGGGACAGCCGTGAGAAAACTCTTCAAGAAGGGTGTCTCTGACAGTATCTCCGTAGGAGGTAGCAAACTGGTCGTTCTTCAGAAAGACCTCATTCGGAACAGAAGCCTTTCCGTGAACTCTATCGGAGAGGAGAATGTTCCTGAGCTTGACTTTGCCATGACCAACGTCACGGCAGGAGGACATGGCTACCGTTTTCTCCCTCACGGAACACACTTCACAGGCGAGGGCGCGACTGTCAAGATAAAGTATGACCGCACGAGAATACCAAGCGGCTATACCGAGGACGACATCCGTACCTATTACTACGACCCGGCCGAGAAGCATTGGGTTGCGTTGGAGCGTGTGCGTGTGGACAAGAAGGAAGAGTGTGTCGTTTCAAAGACGACCCACTTCACCGACATGATCAACGGCGTGATACAGGCCCCGGAGTCACCGCAGACAGAAGGCTTTGCCCCGACGATGATGAACGACATCAAGGCGGCAGACCCGACGGCGAAGCTCAATGTCATTGCGCCTCCAAGCGCAAACAACCGTGGCTCTGCCAACCTGCAGTATCCGTTCGAGATGCCGCCAGCACGAAACGGTATGCAGCCAAGCCTTGGCTTGCAGTACAGCAGCGAGGGCGGTAGCGGTTGGCTTGGCGAGGGTTGGAACGTCAGCGTGCCAAGCATTACGCTTGACACCCGGTGGGGCGTGCCTCGTTATGACCAGTCAAAAGAGACGGAGACTTATCTCTTGTCCGGTTCAATGCTCTCCACTATGGATGACAACGGACAGATGGGAGTCGCACACCGTGGCGAGAAGATGAACAGAAAGGCTGACCGCCAGTTCTACACCCGCCAAGGCGGTGATTTCAGCCGTATCATCCGCAAGGGTGACAGTCCTGCCAACTATTATTGGGAGGTTACAGACAAGCAGGGTGTCAAGTACATCTATGGTGGTGACGGAGCTGTTGTAAAGGGCAATGTCACCGATGCTTCGGGCAGTACCCGTGAGGTGATTGCCGAATGGAAGCTGAAACGTGTCGAGGAACTCCACGGTGACTATATAGAATATGTGTATGACATCGTGGATGAGGATGTGCGTGGCGGCTTGAAGGCCAAGGCTGCATATCTGAAGGAGGTTCACGCAGGTAATGCAGGACAGGAACCGCACACCGTTGTACTCTTTGATGGCAACAAGGTAAAGCAGGTAAAGACCAACAATGCCCGCTATGGATTCCTCGCCTCCTCCAACAAGCTGTTGGAGAAAGTGACCGTGAATTTCCAGGGCGAGACATTGCGCAGCTATGCCTTTGACTACAAGGAAGGTGCATTCCACAAGGAAATGCTCACAGGTGTCAGACAGTATGACAACACAGGAAAGGAAGTGGCTTTCCAGAACTTCGACTATTATGATGATGTCCAGGCTGAAAAGGGATATGTTCCGTTCAAGGACGATTCCGAGAAATGGAACACGCACGATGACGGACTTGACGCAGGTTTCGTCAATCCATTGAAGACTGTCAGCAAGCGCTTCAGCGACAAGCCAACTGCACTTGGCGGAACGACAAGTTCTTCTGTAAGCGGTTCGTTCTATGCAGGTGTGGGACCTTGGGACGGAAGCAAATGGAAAGGCAATACAATAGGAGGTTCTTACAGCTACTCCAGCGATACCAGCAAGGGACTTTCCGCATTCGTTGACTTGAACGGTGACGGACTTCCTGACAAGGTATATAAGTCTGGTGGTTCCGTATATTATCGTCCACAGGTCAAGACTGACAACGGAGAAGTAGTATATGGTGAGCCTGTCAAGGTAAAGGGTATCAGTAACTTCTCGACAACCAAAAGTTCTACGAACTCTTTCGGTGCGAAAGCCGTTGTCGGTTGGAATGTTCTGACTGCCGTTGTCGGAACGGACAAGTCAACCACTAAGACAAAGACCACTCAGTATTTCAGCGACATCAACGGTGACGGACTTGTTGACCTCGTTTCCAATGGCAAGGTATATTTCAACCATTTGGAGTTTGATCAGTCTGGCAATGCCGTGCCTACGTTTACATTGAGCAGTGCCGACACGCCAAGCCCAATCATCTATGGTGGCAAGGTTGACACTTCTGTCATGGAGGTCAGTAAGGATGAGCAGGCGGAAGCCATCAAGAACTCACCGATGGAGGATATTGTGCGTGTATGGCAGGCTCCTAAGGACGGAACTGTCAGCGTAACTGGTCAAGTAAGCCTCATTGCACCAACAGATGACTATGATGCTGACGAGTATCAGAAGGCAGACGGCGTAAGAATTGCCATCCAAAAGGGAGGCAATGAACTTTGGAACAAGACGATAGCCAAGGGTGACAACAGTTCATACAGCGCAGCCGTATCATCTGTTGCCGTCAAGCGTGGTGACAGAATCTATTTCCGTGTGCAGTCTGGCTCTGAGGAAACAAGCAACGGTTCTTTTGACAAGGTGAACTGGTCGCCTACTATTACATACGCTGGCGAGTCAAACACCTTACCTAATGGTCTTTCTTCAACAGAGTATAAGCCTGAGGATGGTGCCATCTATGATGTGAACACCTCTGCAAATGTGGAGAATGGATCAAGCGTTGAAGTTCACAGTGCCTTCCACAAGCCAGCAACAACCGACGATGTTGTTCTCAGCATCATTGGCAGCAACGACAAGAAGGACAGTGAAGGCAATGACAATTCGAACTATACCAAGAAGACTGTCTTTGCTCGTACATTGAAGGCTGGTGAGGCTTTCAATGGTGATTCTCTCAACATCAGTCTGGAGAATACAGAAAAGCTGACCAACTTCAGCTTTGAGATTTCATCTACCTCAAATGTTGATTGGAAGAATATCGGTTGGCAAGCGTCTGTGACTTATAAGGACTCTGCCAATATCGAACAGACGGTAGCCGTTCCTGCACACTACAATACATTTGCAAATGCCTTGGCAGAGGGCAAGCCATACTTGACCACTGCGACTGATACCGTTTTGGTTGTGTCGCCAGTGCTTACCCTTTCTGACAATTCCATCAATGGACAGGTTACTTTGACCGCCAAGACAGAGGATGCACTCATCGGCAAGAAGTCTTTCAACATCGAGAATGGCATCTTGAAAGCCGATACTCTGCGATTTGCAACTATTGCAGGAAAGAACATCTGGTTTGAATACAGCTATCCGGCAGCAATCTCTAATGAAACTGTTACTTCAGCCTCTGTTTCCATTCTGAAAGATGCGGCAGGTCTCGTAACAGAGAATGTGCTTGCTGGATTCTATGCAGAGAATGACAATCTTGGCTTCGGTATGCTTTACCGTGGCTGGGGAGGTTTTGTTTATAACTCGGCAGAGGGCAGATATGCAAAGCCTATTGACGAGTCATTGCTGAAATTGCCTGAAAACGAGAACGACAAGGTTGACCCTCTCACAATGGCATTCACTCCATTGGGTACAGACCAGACTTCTATGGACAAGTGGGTCGGTCAGCGACAGGACATCTATCTTACTGCAACCGAGGCAAGTACAGCCCGATTGACAGAACAGGATGTACTCCTTACCAATCCATTGGATAATAATGCTGAAGTGGCAGGACTTGCAGGTGAATATTTGCAGGGTACTGGTGCGGCAGCTGTAAGCCAAGTGGTATCAAGCAAGAGTACCGTTGTGCAAGGTGGTGCACTTGGCATTACCCACAACAATGCAAATGGCAGTTCAAAGACGGAAGTTGCCATGATGGATATGAATGGTGACGGATTCCCTGACATCATTGCTGGTGGTAGTATCCAATACACCAATTCGCAGGGCGGATTGAGCGGAGAAATCTACAAGGGTATCGGCTCAAACAACTCAGACAATGCTTCTGAGGCATGGGGATATGGCGGCAATCCAGTAGCTTCTGTGTCTGGCATTACAAAACTTATCTCAGGAAGCAAGTCTTCCGCACAGAACCAACAGAGTTCATGGCTGGCTCAATTCTCCATTTCCGGCAGTGCGCCAAAGAATACGGATGAAGCTGTAGAATCGTTCATAGATATCAATGGCGATGGACTACCAGACAAGATTCTTTCCGACAAGAAAGTAAGATTAAATCTGGGCTATGCCTTTACTGAACCTATTGATTGGGGACTTGACCGCATACAGAGTGGTAAGAGCCTTTCTTATAATATTGGCGCAGGTGGCGATGTAAGTCATGACTGGGGAAAATTTGAAGATAAGAAATACCAAGGTATAAACAAGGCTTCCGGTAGCTTCTCAGCAGGCTTTGGTCTCGTAACCTCTGAAAGCGAAGAGGAGTATAATCTTATCGACATCAATTCTGACGGTCTTCCTGACAAGGTATGGAAGAATGGTGACGGTATCACTGTTGCCCTCAATACAGGCAATGGCTTTGACGAGCCTATCAGTTGGAAGGGTGCAAGTGCGCTTAGTGAATCAGCCTCTACATCAGAGTCTGCAAACGCAGCGTTCACTTTGACCATCAACATTCCTGTCATAAGCATCAAGATTTCAACCAACCCTGGTGCTTCCACCTCACATAGCATCAACCGCCCTACATATTCATTGCAGGATGTTGATGGTGACGGTTATCTTGACATCGTTGAGTCTGAGAAGGAAAGCGAGTTGAAGGTTACACGCTCTGCCATTGGCAGAACCAACATGTTGAAGTCAGTCACCAATTCCTTGGGCGGAACTTTCACATTGGACTATGCCCACACCACTCCGACCTACGGCCTTCCTGGTGGCAAGTGGGTAATGTCTGCCTTGACGATTGACGACGGAATCCATGACGATGGTCCAGTCATGACAACCGCCTTTGAGTATAAGGACGGAAAACGTGACCGCCATGAACGTGAGTTCCTCGGTTTCGGTGAGGTTATCACCAAGAACCTCGACACGGAGAATGGCAATTCTGTTTACAGACAGGCTGTTGAGAACTACGATGTAGCCAACTACTACACGCAGGGCAATGTTACCGCTACATCCGTAGAGGATGCCAACGGCAACAAGTACACCGAGACAAAGAACCGTTACGACAGCTACTATCTGACTGCCGACGGTGACAAGTACACGTTTGCAAAGCGTGACGTGAACCTTTGGAGTGACCGTGCATCTGCATTCGTACCTCTCCGCTATACGGCAAATTTGCAGTATGAGGGAGCGGCAAACGGTGTGATTACATCCGAGGCATGGAACGAGTACTACCTCAATGGCTATCATGGTGAGTTGAAGTCCTACAAGTACAGCGACAAGGGAAGCCTTGGCGAGGACGGAAACGGAAAGTTTGACTATGCAACCGCCATTAAATACACGGACAATGCAGCGAAGCATATCTTCGGACTTCCAATAGATGTTACGGTGACTGGCGGTGACGGCTCGATTTACCACCATGTGACGGCAAAGTACAACACCAACTATGCCAACCACATCACCCAGATTACGCAACAGTTGAATGACGGTGCGGCAGTTACTGATTACAAGTACGACTCTTACGGCAACATCATCCAGAAGACCCTCCCTGCCAACGGCAAGGGACAGCGCATGTGGTACAAGTACCGCTATGAGCCGGAAATGAACATGTATGTGGAGCGTATTGACGATGCGTGGGGCTACCGCAGCGAGCAAGGCAATTTTGACTATCGCTATGGCATTGCCAAGGAGCATCGTGACCTCAACAACTTCTACTATGAGACTGATGTTGACGACCTCGGTCGCATTACTGGCGTGCGTGGTCCAAATGAGTTGGCTACGGGCGTGCCTTATGCCATCGCCTTTGAATATCAGCCTTTGGCTACCTTTGGTGAGAGTGGCATTACCGCTCCTGCTTACGCAGTGACCAAGCACTACGACATCCAGCATCCTAACGATGACTTGGAGACCGTTACTTTCGTTGACGGCTTCGGAAGAGCCGTTCAGGTGAAGAAGGACGGTGTTGTGACAAGTGCAGCAAAGGGCAACTCTGCCAAGGATGAGAACGTGATGATAGTCAGCGGAAGAAACGTGTATGACGCTTTCGGACGTGTGGCAAAGGCATTCTATCCTACAACGGAAGGAACCGGATCGAAGTCCACATTCAGCAAGTCATTTGACAATGTTTCTCCAACGGTTACTGTTTATGACGTGCTCGACCGTGCCACCTCAGTGACATTGCCGGACAACTCTACGACAACTACGGCATATACAGTTGACAATAGCAGTCATACTCTCGTTACAACCGTAACGGATGCGCTTCATAATGTGCAGGCTACCCATACCAATGGCAGTGGCAAGACCTTGAAGACCATCCAGAAGAGCGGTCCTGACGGTGAGATTACCACCTCGTTTGAGTATGACGGCATACAGCGCCTTGTTCGTGTTACTGACACGGAGGGCAATGTAACGACCTCTACTTACGACATGGGTGACCGCCGCACGGAGGTGAACCATCCTGCAAGCGGCATCACCAGTTTCACTTATGATGCACTCGGCAATGTGCTGACCAAGCAGACTGCCAACCTTGCAAAGGAAGGCAAGTTCATCACCTATGATTACGACTATCTGCGTCTGACGGGTATCAGCTATCCTGACCACCCGGAGAACAACGTGAAGTATTACTATGGTGGTCGCAATGCCTCTCAGAACCGTATCGGCAGATTGATGCTCCGTGAGGACGGAACGGGTGCCATTGAGTATTTCTATGGCAAGATGGGCGAGGTGACGAAGACCCGCCGCACGATGATTGTGCCTAACCAAGCGATAGCAACCTATGTGACGCAATGGACTTATGACAGCCACAACCGTCTGTTGGAGATGATTTATCCTGACGAGGAGAAGATTACTTACTCTTACAATCTCGGTGGTCAGCTTGAAAAGGTTCATGGCTACAAGTCATACGGCTACGATTATGTAAGCAAGATTGGCTATGACAAGTTTGAGCAGCGTACATACTTGAAGTACTGTAATGGTGCTGAGACGTTCTACACCTACGACCCACAGCGTCGCAGATTGCAGAACCTCACCGTGAACAGCGGTGGCAACACCATTATGGATAACGCTTACACTTACGATGCGGTGAGCAATGTGCTCAGCGTAGTAAACGGTGCGTCAGTGCCTCAGAGTGGCAAGGCTGGCGGACAGATGGCGCATAACTATACTTACGATGCCCTCTATCGTCTTGTTAGTGCAACTGGTACATATACAGGTGCAGACAACAAGACCGCAAGCTACACTCTTGCGATGGGTTACGACAACATGCACCGTATCACATCGAAGCGTCAGATTCTCACGCAGAACAATGTGCAGTTCAACGGTACGTTGAATGCAGGTTATGATTTGTCATACACCTATGGAACAGAGACAGGCAAGAAGTTCCAACTCGCCAATGTGAAGGATGTGAACTACCGAACGGAGGAGACACCTTCAGAAAGCGAGAATGTGAACAACAATCATGCTTATGAGTATGATGCCAACGGTAATCTTGTCTATGTCAATACAAGCCGTACAAAGAAGGATGGCATGGCTGACGAGAAGACCGCAGAGCGCAAACTCAAATGGGATGAGGAGAACCGTCTCCTTGCTTCTGATGATAACGGCTTTGTGACCAACTATTGGTATGATGCAGACGGTGAGCGTACGGTGAAGACATCAGGTGAGAGTGACCAAGTCTATGTGAACTCCGAGTTTGCTGGAGGTCGCACAAACACAGCCAAGTTCTCATTGTATGTATCTCCTTATCTCGTTGCCAACCAAGGCGGACGCTATACCAAGCACATCTATATTGGCAGTCAGCGTGTCGTTTCCAAGATTGGTGACTTCGACTCTTACGGCTCAGACCCACGCCGCATCCAGTATGCAGGTAGTGAGACTGATGGCTTGTCTGTTGATTATAAGGTTAAATATACTCAGCAGTTGCAGGTTATCAAGGATAATTATGCAACCTTTGCAGTGCCGTACAATGGCGAGGACAACAACGACTATGTCGATGGCAAGGGTTTCTGCTGCAATGACGGCAGCTTGGAGGCAGCGCAGTCACGTGTAATGGCAAGAGCAATGAAGAACAACTTCCAAGAAGGCGACTCATACGAGAAGATGCAGTTCTACTACCACCCAGACCATTTGGGTAGCAGTAGTTACATCACCAACCTTGACGGCGAGGTGGTGCAGCATATCGAGTATGTTCCTTTCGGTGAAGTGTTCGTTGAGGAGCGCAACAACATCTGGAATACGCCTTATCTTTTCAATGCGAAGGAATTCGACGAGGAGACGGGATTGTATTACTATGGGGCGAGGTACTATGACCCAAGGATAAGCCTTTGGATTAGCGTAGATCCATTAGCTGAAAAATATCCAGCATTAAGTGGCTTTTGTTTTGTTGGTAATAATCCTGTTACATACATAGACCCGGATGGTAAAGCTATAGTAAAAGGATTCGTTGCAGCTTTTAAATACGCTAAACGTATTTGGAAAGTCTATAAGAAAACAGGCAAATTGACACCTTCAAATCTTAAAAAGGCTGGACTAAGTGAAATTTCGGATATTGCAGGGGACATTCAAACAGTTTTTGACGGTGATGCTTCTTTTACCGATAAATTAGGCGCAACAGCCGATCTTTTGTTAGGGACAGACTTTAATAAAAAGGGGCAAAAGCAGTTTTTGAATTTTGTTGACGGATTTAAAAATAAAATAAAGCCTAATGGTGGAAAAGCCAAACCACATGGAGGTCCAGCGCATAATAAAAAAATTGATAATTTAATTGAGAAGCTACGAGTGGACGATGATGTTACAAACATAAGAAAAAATCAGAAACAAGTTGATGTTAATGGAAATGTTGTTGGTAATAATCGTCCTGATGTCCAGTTTGACAAACATGGTGTTCACACCAATGTTGAATATGACACACAGACTCGTTCTATGAACAAACATAAGGAACAGCTTCCTAAAAACTGTCTCTTATACACATCTCCGAGCCCACGAGACACTCGCTAATCTCGT
>OWJQ01000278.1_pt1 | contig 33333 bp, 30 predicted proteins | sample 1732711 | NCBI WGS metagenome assembly OWJQ01 (sample SAMN05065745, study PRJEB22554) | human gut metagenome | biome: ENVO:2100002; feature: ENVO:00000062; material: ENVO:00002003 | host: Homo sapiens | place: USA | reverse complement strand
CCAAATGGGATAAACAGAATGAAAGGTATCATGATGTAAGTTTTGAAGAAGAAGCTCACAATAATGATAAAAATCTGAGTTATTTGGAAGACCGTAAACCATTTGCTTGGATTAAATATATCAAATTGAGAAGTTACAAGAAATGAAAAAGTTAAGGGTATTGGGAGTGTGCGCTGGACAGGGTGCACTCCTGTTCCCTTTCAGGAAACATCTGATTGGGAATATAGAAGTAAGAGGAGTATTCCATACTCCAGGTGAAGAGCAATGGAAAGCTAATTTTGGTAATATACCTTTCTATAAAGGGTTCTGTTTACAAGAATTTGATGAGAAAGTGGATGTTATTATATCATCTCCAGACTGTGGGGCATCATCCATTATGAGGCTTTCAAAGGTAAAAGAATTGGGTAAACCCAAAGATAACCGAAGTTTAAATCTAGTAATAGAGGGAATCAATTATTACAAACCTAAGATTTTTCTTATTGAAAACTTGCCCCGTTTGCTATCTCTCTTACCCAATAAATACCTCCAGGAAGCCTTTAAGGACTATAAACTTATTTTTCACGAAAGGTCCGTTTCTGATTATGGGAACTCCCAAGTATCAAGGAAACGTTTAATCATCATTGGAGTGCATAAGAAAACCGGTAAGAAATACTTGAATGCTTTTAATGAAGTATTCCAAGTAAAAACTCCAAAACTTACTAGAGACTTGCTCTTTGTATCTCCTTACGGGAGTAATTATAACATCCCGATAGAAAAGACCCTTGCAATGTATGACTATCGAAAGCTTCCGGAAAAGAAGAATCTGACTGTTGAGAAGATTCAAGTATTATGGAATAGTGCTTTCAAGAACGAGAAGAAATGGCCCATTAAAACTGCAAAGATGAGTACTCTCCCGGGAGTATATCGATTAGAATTAGATAAACCACCTCTAACTTTAAGACCTGCAGATAGGCAATTTAGACCTGATGGGTATCCTCTTGGGATTAATGATTTCAAGGCAATCATGGGATTTCCAAAACAGTTTAAGATTTACATTGACCAAGAAAATTACCTTTATTGGTTAAACAAGGCAAGGTATACAATTGCCAAAGGTTCCGTCTACGAAATTTCAATATGGTTCAAACGTTGCCTCAAGAAAATTGACTCATCAAAACTGAGCTAAATTGAGCTGTTTTGAAAACCCTTTTTTCTTTTTATTAAGTTTTTCTTTTTTAGGAAAGTGCTTTCTGGTAAAGAAAGCTATAATCCTATAATCCTATAAATCAACTCTGAAGGTAAGAAAGGGATTGTTAAGGGAAAACAAGGAAACGAGTGAGTACCAGAGTTTCACTAAAAGCGAAATTACCATGAAGAATTTAAAGAATGCCTTGTTTATTGTACTTCTAGGATTTACTATTTACCTTTGCTTCAGGAATTACAAACTTTCTCGAGAAGTTAATTCCCTGGAACTAGCGGTCAATGAAATCCCAGATACAGTATACACAGAGAAACCCTTCAAACCAGAGAAGAAGTACTCAGAAAAAATTGAACCAGGTAAAATCTTAGTTCATGATAATAAGCAGCCAACTCTCTTTCCTGATTCCATGCTAAGGCAGCCAGTTATCAGTGACCAAGATTCCCTGGTTCAAATTGTTTTGAAGAAAGATAAGTTGAACTTAAGTCTGTTCAATAAGGAGACTAACACTTATTCAACTAGATTATTCCCAATCGACTTAGATAAGTACAACTACAACTGGTATGAAGGTCAATTAACTCGAAAGAAAGTTGCAAGGTTATCACTTAGTCCATACATTTATGGCAAATATAGACCTTTCAATAATCTCTTCGATATGGGAGCTGGTCTTTCAATCAAGACTAAGAGATTTAATTACAAATTCGGAGTCAATACCTTTTACTACCCAAAGATAAAATCTGGTATAGGTACTGACATCGAATTTCAAATAACGTATAACTTTTAAGTAATGGCAAAGACTATCTCAGAAACTAGAACTACATTAACTCGGGAGGAGCTATCAAACCTATCCCGAGTTTCTAGTGATGTTTTCTTTTTTAGCCTTTTTTGCTATGTGATACATCCAGTAAGAGGAAAGGTAAGATTTGATTTATACCCATTTCAGAAATCAGTTCTCTACAATTTCATTGCCCAACGATTCAATATCATTCTCAAGTTCCGTCAGGCAGGAATTACAGAACTTATTTCAATGTACTGTCTTTGGTTGGCGATGTACCATCCCAACAAAAAGATAAACATTATCTCTATCAAAGACACAACTGCTAAGAAGGTGCTTAAGAAGATTAAGTTCATGTACAAGAATCTTCCATGGTACCTTCAAACTCCCATAATCAATGGTAGAGCTGGAGAATACGGTTCTGCTTCCATGATAGAATTTGATAATGGGTCATTTATCGAATCTATTCCGACATCATCCGAAGCCGGTCGTTCGGAATCCCTTTCTCTTCTGGTAATTGACGAGGCAGCAGTAGTAAGATGGGCTGCTCAAATTTGGGCTGCTGCATTTCCTACTCTTTCCACTGGTGGAGCTGCCATCGTCAATTCCACTCCCTATGGAGTTGGTAATTTCTATCACTCAACTTGGGTAGATGCCATTGCAGGAGGTAATCCTTTTAACCCAATTCGATTATACTGGCAAATGCACCCAGAACGAGATATCAATTGGTATAACCAAATGTCTTCTGCTTTGGGAGCAAAACGAACTGCACAAGAAATTGATGGTGACTTCTTATCATCTGGTAATACAGTCTTCGACTTAGCCGATATTAAAGCTATCGAAGACTGCCTTAGTGATTACCCAGTTATTAAGAAGAGATTTAATGGTCAATACCGACAATTCTGTGAACCCGAATCAGATAAAGAATATTTCATTGGTGCTGACGTTGCAACTGGTAGAGCTTCTGACTATTCCTCATTCACTTGTATGGATAAGCTAGGAGAAGAACAAGTAGTATATAAGGGAAGAATGGCAGTGGGAGCTTATGCTAAGTTACTTGGTGATACTGGGAAGTTGTTTAACTGGGCAGTAATAGCTCCAGAATCCAATGACGTTGGTTTATCAGTAACTTCTAAGCTTCAAGACGAAGGCTACCCTAACCTTTACTACTACCAGAAGATGCTAAAGAAAAAAGGTAAAAGTAGACCTGAAATGGATAAATCCCCTGGTTGGTTAACCACCCAAAAGAATCGTTCAGTGATAATAGAAAACTTGGAAGAAGATATTCGATTAGATCACGTAATCATTAAGGACCCATTCTTTGTACAAGAAGCTTATACCTTCATTTATGATGGTTTAGGTAGACCTGTTGCAATGGGTAAACATAGGGCTAACAATTCAGCTGTAGATGTAGACCTTGAAGGAGATGTATATGCCGATGATGATATCTTTGGAAAAGCAATATGTAATCACATAAGGAAAGGAAAAACTAACGTAATCGTACAACCAAGATGAAAAAGTACTTCAATTTTAGTTGGGGTTGGGGACGTAAGAAGGACCCTCCCAAGAATGGTACATCCTCTAATAAAGAGGAAAAGCCTGCCACATCGATTTCGCCTGGTAGGGTTTCAGTTGACGATGATAGCGATAACTTAATTACATCATTACAAGGGTTGACTAAATTAGTTGAACCCTCTTTTCGTGTTGATGTGATACCTTTAATTCGGGATTTATATAAGGTAAATCCTGATATGGGCATTGCATTGCAAGATATGTTTAAGTTAGCTAACACCAGTCATACAGTAACTTTCCCTAATAATACCGATGAAGAGGCTTCAAAGATGAGAGAACATCTTAAGAAAGCCACCAAGGGATGGACCAGATATACTGCTGGTATAGATGGTTTAGTTAATAAAATGATTGTTCAACTTCTTGTAAGTGGGGCAATATCCGTAGAAGGAGTACCAAATGATAAGCTTGATGGTTTGGCTACTGTATTATTCCTTAAGCCAGAACACATCAAGTTTAAACGTGAATTAAATGGGGTGTATGCTCCTTACCAAAAGAATATAAATTTCTTTGTTAAGCAACAAGATTACATTAAGCTTAACCCAGAAACCTACTTCTATGTTGGTATGTTCAATGATACCGATGAACCTTATGGAGTTCCTCCATTTATGCCTGCATTAGATTCTCTCAAAGGACAAAATGATATGAAGATTAACTTCAAACATATCATGGAGATTTGTGGTATGGTTGGTTTCTTAGAAGCTAAGATGCAGAAATCTCCACAAAGACCAAATGAGAGTATAAAAGCTTATGAATCCCGATTATACCATGAACTTAATATCCTTAAACGTAATGTTAAAGAGGGTATGAAGGATGGAGTAGTTGCTGGTTACATAGATGACCATGAATTCAAACTAAATTCTACTACTAAGGAGCTCGGTAATATCGAGAAGCCTTGGAATATGAACCAACAATCTGTAGCAAATGGGTTGGGAGTTAATGGCTCTATCATTGGGGTATCATCTACTACTGGTGAAGGTGCAACTGGTATAATGCTGTCTAAGATGATTAGCCAGTTAAAAAATATCCAAATGCTTGTAGCTTATGTATTGGACCGACTTTATTCTCTAGAACTGCGTCTGGCAGGCTTTAATAATAAGGGAATGAAGATTGATTGGGGAACTTCTACAGTTTCTGATGAAGTTAAAATCCAACAAGGTCTTCAGTATAAGATACAGAACCTTGACTTATTGTATAAGGCTGGTATCATTAGTCAAGAGCAATATGCTTGGGCAATGGGTTATGATTCTCCTGATGAGAAAGAACCAAGAGTTTCACTTGAGGACCAATTTGCTAAGGGAGGTAATACAGACCCCCAAGAAGGAACTAAGAAGAAACAAAGGCAAGATGATAAAAACCAATCTGCTCGTAGGTCAAGAGATAAGAATAACCCGGCTCCTTCTCGAGGAGACCAAAATACTAAAGCAAGATGAGTAAATTTACAAAGAAAAACAAAGAGCATCTTGATTCTATGGTGATAGGTCAAGGCCATACCATTATGGCTGGGTATATCCCAGAAGCAGTGGGAGCCAAGGCTTTCTCAGAGAATTATTACAAATGGAAAAATCCTACACCGGATTCCATTGCTCAATTTGGGTTTTGGGGAGGGGATATAGATTATAATACTTACTATCCCAACCTAGACAAATCGGAACTAACTCCTAAGGACGAAGAGTTTATCGAACCAATGTTCAGATTACTTTCAGAAACGATTGTATCTAAGAATTGGAACCCGACAGACTTTGGTCAGAATGGAGTACTAAAGGCTTCTATGAAGATGTTGCTTGGTCAAACAGTAAACTGTGACCATGAAACCAACATCGGTAATGCTATTGGTGCTGTATCACAAGTAATGTGGCAGGAATCCTATAAAGACGGTAGCTTTACTATACCCGCTGGTATCAACGGTATTCTGAAAATCGATGGTAAGGCAAACCCAAGAATTGCTAGAGGCATCCTTATGGAACCTCCTTCAATTCATAGTAATTCAGTTACTGTACAATTTAAGTGGGATAGATCCCATCCCCAAATGGAAGATAACGAATTTTATCAGAAACTGGGTACTTATGACTCTAAGGGAGTTATGGTACGTAGAATTGTTACTGAAATTGTTCGTTACCTTGAGACCTCACTAGTTTCACATGGTGCTGATTCATTTGCCCAGAAAATTGGTTCGGATGGTAAAATCATTAACCCAACCTTTGCCAAAAGAACTTGGGCATCTTATGAAGAATACAGAGATGATAAATCGAAGCAATACTTCTTTACTGATTATAAATCAGATTTAACATCATATCAAGAAAAGAACGATACTCGGGGTTCTTTTAATGATAATGATGCCAATGATAATCATTCAAATAAAGATAACATGAACGAATTACAAAAATTTCTTGAAAGCCTTTTTGGGGATAACATGCTTACCCTGGAAGAAGGTAAAGAGATGAATCAGGAAAATGTAATTGCCTGCATTCAGACTTTGGTATCATCCAGAAACGAATTGCAAACTTCGGTAGATAATCTTACTACAGAGAAAACTTCTCTTACGGAACAGATTACCAACTTGAATGCCGAAGTAGCTAACTTGAAGGAAATGGCAACCGTAGGAAAGAATCACATTGCTTCTCTACGTGAAAATGCCGTAGAAACCTACAAGAAGTTGATGGGTGATAAGGTAGATGAGACAATCGTTACGATGCTCAATGCCGAGACTACTGGTATTACTACTCTTATTTCCTTGACCAAGGATTACCAAGCTCGCTTGGAAGAGAAGTTCCCTCTCACTTGCTCAAAATGTGGTTCTAAGGACGTCAACCGTGCTTCCTCAATTGCTGAGGATGATACCGAGGGTAAAACTGGAACCCAGGGTACTGATACCCAACGGAATTCAGAATCTCCGAGTACTAAGAATGTAATCGATAACTTGTATCGAAACAAAATCAAATAACTAATATAAATAATCCGCGTTATGGAAAAAACTAAAATCGTAAACGACCCTCAGCAACTTACTCTCTTTGGGGAAAGAACCCCGAGAGCGGTGATTTACAAAAGTGAGTCACACAAATTGCACCAGGCTTTCAATGTTAAAGCTGGAGAGAAAATCGTACAGGGTATGCCAGTGGCTTTGAATGAAGAAGGTTTGATTTACCCTTGCACTGATACAGCTACTCAAGTTTATTTGGGTGTAGCAGTAACGGATAACGTTAACCCTGCTTATCAACCTCAAAGAAATTTCCCGGTAGAGGTAACAGTAGCTATGGAAGGTTACATGATTTGTAACTGGGTATCAAACGAAAATATCGAAGCTGGCTATGTAACTCCCGATGGAGAATTGCTTAACGATAGATTCGTAAAAGCTAACCAAGCAACTTCAACCCAGTTCATTGCCCTTAATCCAGCAGAAGAGGCAAATGAGGTAATTCAAGTACTCATCAAATAAGAGAAAAGAAGTTATGGAAAATAAAATAGATATTACAAAGTTGAAGGCTCAGGATTTTATGAATGAGCTGCCGGAAATGGTAAGAAGCTTGGAAGCTGTTCGTTCCGGTTCACAGGACAAGAAGCCTGTAGAGGTAACTTTTGGAGAATTGGTTACCGGTAAATGGGGTATTTCAGAAGATGAACTTTTTGAAAAGATGGGCATCAATCCAAAAGTGGACACGATGCAGAACATCTTTACAATGCCTCAACAGAATGTTCGTTGGATTGTTCCGGAAATCATCCGTGCTGCTATCACATTGGGTATGCGCCAGGCCCCGTTCTATCCGAACATCATTGCATCTGACCAACCAATCAATGGTTTACAAGCAATCATGCCGATGGTTAACATGTCGGATGCTGCCCCTGCAAAGGTTAATGAGGCAGAAACTATCCCATTGGGTGATGTTAGCTTCGGACAGAAATCAGTTAGCCTCTTCAAAATCGGAAAAGGTTTCAAACTTACTGATGAAGTTCGTAACTATGTTTCGCTCGATGTCTTGGGAATCTACCTTCGTGATTTTGGTGTTCAGTTGGGTTATGCTCTGGATACTCTGGCTATGGACGTTGCTATCAATGGTAACAACCCTGATGGCTCTGAGTCTGCCCCGGTAATCGGTGTATACGAAACAACTAACGGTATCACTTACAAAGACCTTCTGCATATTTGGGTACGTGCTGCTCGTATGGGACGTAACTTCCAAACTATGATTGGTGGTGAAGACCAGGCAATCGAAATGCTGAACTTGCCGGAATTCAAGGATCGTCACTCTGGTACTACAGAAGCTACCCTGAATGTTAAGTCTCCTGTTCCCAAGAATGCTGACTTCTACATTCACCCGGGTACACCCGACCAACAGTTGCTGTTGATTGATACATCTGCTGCCTTGATTAAGCTTACTGCTCGTCAGTTGATGCTTGAATCTGAAAGAATCGTTTCTAACCAGACTCAGGCAATCTATGCAAGCTTGACTACTGGCTTCTCTAAGATGTACCAGGATGCAACTCTGTTGCTGGCTGCTGACAAGAAGTTCTCAGAATTCGGTTTCCCCGAGTTCATGAACGTAGACCCATATTTGATGGTTAACCTAGAATAATAAGGGACGTCCGGTTTCATCTATATAAATTCCCTGAGAGGGTAGGTAACTAAAAAGACCTATCCTCTCTTTAATCATTAATCATTTTTAAATCTTAGGAAATATGGCTAAAGATAAATATACAGTAACTGTGGGACCAAGAGCTTACAGTTTTCATGACCAATCAACTGGTATTACCGTTTGTAGAGGAGAAGACAAGGAACTCTCTCGTCGTCAATTCCGTGCACCAAAGATTCAGAAGGCAATTGCCTCTGGCCATCTGATTATCATTGCTGATAAATCAGAAATCGAAAAGTATTCAGAGGCCGACATCGAAAAGTTGGATAAGAGACTGAATGCTCAGTTCAAGAAAGGCATGACTTTGGAAAAGCTTTCAAAGGGATATTCTCTTGAAGAACTGAAGCTAGTAGCTGGTTTACATGAAATCGTTGCCGAGAAAGATGATACAGTAGAAACACTTCTCCAGGCTTTGCTGGAAGAATTTGAATCTTCTTCTAAAGGTTAATATATGAAAATTACATAAGACAGACTAATATGAAAAATAATCTGGACTTTTTGTACGTTACGTCAGGTCTGGAAGTTTCATTCAGAGTCATATCCAAAGTCCCGGCCAAATCTATTTTTGACTGGGACTTTGGCGATGATAAGGGAGAGGTTTTCAATGGTGGAAGACATGTTTCCTATTCTTATGAAGCTCCCGGTTTCTATACAGTAACCCTACATGTAACTAACTCGAAGGGTTTAGATATCACCGTAGATAAGACTCTGGTAGTTTGTGATTATGGGCATACGGCATTAGCCGATACAATATATAATTTAATCGACCACTATATTCCTTCAGAGATATCAGAGGGAATGACCAGGGAAGATAAATCTATCTACATCACCAAATGGCAATATTATATTGGTCCTCTAGTAAATCACCAAATTCCTGCAGATAAGTATACTGATGAATTATGGTATGAAGCACTAGAAAACCAATTAATAATGGAATTGGCAGCATGGGACTTTCTCAATGTGAAGATACTTAATCTATTAACAAGTACTTCAGAATACCTAAGTCAATTAACTTCTACCAAAGAACAAACTGGTGATGGTACTTCTAAACCCGAACTTGCCCGAGGTGATAGGATAAAACAAATCACTACTGGGCCTACTGAAGTGCAATATTATGATACCTTGGCAGATGCTACAAGTTCCCTATGGAAAACACTTTCTCAAGCAATGCAACCGGGTGGATTAATAGATGAATTAAGAAAGAACCTTTGTATGTTAGCTTCACGATTGGAAATCTACTTACCGTTCTGTGATGAAGTATTCAGAACCGTAGTTCCCAAAGTAGTTAACAGAAGGCAACCTGGAGTATTAGATGGACCCAACCCAAGTGCTCCAGTAAAAGGTGGTAAGAAATCAATCTTAACTAAGTTATGACAAAAGAACCCTGGAGAATGGTAAAGAACCGCTCTTGGGATAGATACAAGAAAATTATCACTGACTTCTTAGATTGGGATGCTGGTAGACAAACCATAACTTGGGCCAAACATGTTAATCAGCTTCTCAGTCATGCCGAAGACCGTATACCTAAATATTATAACATCCAAATCGAGGCATTATGTTACTACAATACTTTCAGAAACTGGCCTATCAATAAGGCAACTATTTCAGGAGAATTGGATGATGAAAACTTATCAATACTAATTTCTAAATCTTATATAGAACAAATCGGTTATCTTACACCGGAAGGTTATTGGGATTTTAATTGGGAACAAGATAGGTTTGTAATTAATGGTATAACGTATAAGCCTTCTGGAGATACTCAGACTGCTCAGGCAAAGGATGAGGCTTTAGTTTTCATGATTATCCTAAAGAGAGACCGAGATACCAAAGTTGAATTTGTAGAATAAAAATAAAGTATATGGCAAAGATGTTAGTACTGAGGTGGACACCAATTACTACAAACAGTGGAATTTGGTTTGATAGTAATCTGGTTATCCTCAATGGTACCTCTGGAGTTCATATTGAAATGAAAGGTAATGGCAATGATGTAACGGCATTTCAATCGATGACCGGAAACAAATTTGTCACCTGCTTTCAAGATTACTTCGGGGATATCTGGGATAAAATAATACCTCATCCTGGTATAGGCCAGGTAATAAAGTTCCGTGTAAATAGGCTTCCTGATTATGCTTGCATACGGGGAGATATTGAGGACGGTGGAGATGTAGATCCAGAAAATCCGAATATACCAATGAATGCCTTCTGTGGTTCAGAGGGAGAACCATTCAGGGATATAGATTCGGAATTCTTACTGGGTCGTCAACGTTCAGTAATTAATCCTTAAATTTTATAAATATGTATGTAAGTAAATATTACACCTGCGAAGAGATTGACCAGCGGTTGTTACAGGGTTACTATGATGACTTTGTTCGTGCTGGCTTTGGGGGAACTATAAATGAGTTCTGGGCTTTCGTACTTTCTATCAAAAATAAGGTAGATAAGAAGGAAGGATATGACTTATCTAAGAATGACTTCACTGATGAGTTAAAAGCTAAACTTGATGGCATTGAAGAACATGCAAACTACATCACTAAGGTATCTCAGCTTGAAAATGACTTAAAGTATCAAACTGAGGAAGAAGTTAAACAGATGATTAGTGATTTGGTTGATGGTGCAGATGATGCTCTTGATACTCTTAAAGAGTTAGCAGAAGCTTTGGGTAATGACCCCAACTTTGCAACTACTATCACTAATAAATTAACCGACCTTCGTACTGCCTTAACTGAAGAGGTTAATCGGGCTAAGGAAGCTGAAGCTGCCTTGGGTGCTGCAGTAGCCGCAGTTCAAGATAACCTCGAATATGGGTTAGACCAAATCAATAAGAAGATTGATACGGTTAAGGCAGACTTAAAAGCTGAAATCGACAGAGTTGAGAAGAAGGTAGATAAGAATGCCGAAGACATCAAAGACCTTGAAGATAAGGTAAATCAAGGTAATGGTGAACTTGAGAAGGAACTCAAGGATCTTATCCAAAAGGAAAAAGATGAACGTATCGCTGCCGATAATGAGATTAAGGAAAGTGTAAATGACCTTAAGACTCTCCATATCAATGATAAGGCCGCACTCGAGGCAAAGATTGCTGAAGAAACTGCAAATCGTACAAATGCAGATACTGTACTGGATTCTAAGATTAACGAGGAAATCACTAATCGCCAGGCTGATACTTTAGCTCTTCAGGGTAAGATTGACCAAGAGAAGGTAGACCGTCATTCTGAGGACCAAGTTCTTCACAACGAAATCTCTAAAGAGGTAACAGACCGTACTAATGCAGACAATGCTCTTCAAGGTAAGATTGACCAGGAAGCTCAAGCACGTACTGCTGCAGACCAGGTATTACAGAACAATATAGATTCAGAGGCCACTACTCGTGCTGCTCAGGATTTAGTTCTCGAACACAAAATCGAGGATATAAAAGATCAGGGTGTAGAAGACAAAGAACAATTGCTTAATGCTATTGCTGCCGAGGCTGCTGCTAGAGAAAAGGGTGATAAAGACCTTGATACTAAGAAGGTAGATAAACGTGAAGGTTATTCTTTGACCAAGAATGACTTTACTGATATCCTCAAAGCTAAATTGGATGGCATAGAAGAAAAGGCAAACTATATTACCCATCTCTCTCAGCTTATAAATGATGCCGGTTTCCAAACTGAAGAGGAAGTAAATGCGGCTATCCAAAAGATTATTGGTTCAGCACCTGAAGTACTTGATACTCTTAAGGAAATTGCTGATGCCCTTGGAAATGACCCCAACTTTGCAACTACCATTACCAAGAAATTGGCTGCAATCACAGAACAGGTTAACCAAGAAATCGAAGACCGAATTGCGGGTGATGAGGCAAACAGTGCTGAAGTAGCTGCTGAAGTTCAAGCTCGTAAGGATGCAGATACTGCCCTTGAAACTAAACTGAAAGAATACGTAGACAATAAGTCTGCTACTGGAGATGCTGCACTCGGGGTTGTAAGGGATAACCTTAATAAGGAAATCCAAGACCGTAAAGATGCCGATGCAGTAATTCAGGCTAACTTGGATAAGGAGATTGCCGAAAGAAAGACTGCTGATGAATCCTATACTCAAAGTCTGGCTAACGTTAACCAGCGTATCTCAGACTTGGCTTTGAGTATGCAAGAGTCTATCAATACCTTGCGTAATGAGCTTACCGAGCAGGTAAATGCCAATACTACGGCAATCGCTACTAACCAACATAATATCGAAAGAAATTCAGAGGCAATCACAAATTTAACTAAGACTGTAGGGGATAACCACAAGGAAGTTAAGGATATGATTAACGAGGAAATCGTTGACCGTACCAATGCAGATAGTGCCTTGAGTTCTCATATCGATACCCTTAATATCGACCTTAACACTGAAAGAGTAGAAAGGACTGCTGCTGACCAGGTTCTCCAAGTAAACCTTGATAAAGAAGCAGCAGACCGTACTGCAGCCGATAAAGCCTTGAGTACTGAGTTTACGGCTAAATTGGATAATGCTAAGCAGGCTTTGGAATCTGAGGTGGCTAATCTTAACACTAAGCTTGAACAAGAAAAGGAAAACCGTATTGCCGGTGATAATGCTTTGGGAGTTCGTATTGATTCTCTAGAGGCAGGTAATACCGATGCTATGAATGAATTAAAAGCAAAGGTAAATGCCAACACTACTGCTATTAATGCAGAGAAAGACCGAGCAATTGCCAAAGAGACTTCTCTTGAGGCCAAGATTGATACCAACCTTCAGAATCACAAGGATGATATGGCTGGTATTAATAAGGATATCCTTACCGAAAAGAATGACCGCTTAGCTGGAGATACTTTACTTCAAACCAATATCGATAAAGAATCAACTGATAGAGCTAATCAAGATACACTTATCAGTAATGCTCTTGCTCAAGAGAAGGCCGATAGGATTGCTGCCGACCAAGCACTGGATAATAAGAAGGTAGATAAAGTAGATGGTAAAGTACTTTCTTCTAATGACTTCACGGATTTGCTATATGCTAAACTTGATGGCATTAAAGAACATGCAAACTACATCACTAAGGTATCGGAGTTATTAAACGATTCTGACTTTCAGAATGCAGAACAAGTAGAGGCTGCAATCCAAAACATTATTGGTTCAGCTCCTGAAGTATTGGACACTTTGGCAGAGATTGCTAAGGCTCTCGGTGATGATCCCAACTTTGCAGCAACTATGACTACTAAGCTTACAGAGTTGGAGAATAAGCTTGAAGCCGAAAAGAACTTACGAGAACAGGGAGATAATACTTTACAACAATCATTCACTAACCTGAGTAATACTCTTACTACTACGGTAAATGAGCTGAGAACTTTTGTAAGTGAAACTCGTACAGAGTTGTTAACTTCCCTGAATGCTACTAATGCTCTGGTAACTCAGAATACTGCTAATATCCAACGTAACCTGGAATTAATCCAGGGTATTCAGGATAATATCAATGGTAATTATACGGCCATTACGGATCTGTTAAATAACGAAATTGCTGCTCGTAAAGCTGAAGATATTCGGTTGGAAGCAAAGATTGATCAGAATACTTCTGACCTTAATACCGAGAGTGAAGAGAGAAAGGCTGCTGATAAAGTTCTTCAAGATAATATCGATGCAGAAGAAGCTGCTCGTATTGCTGCAGACACCGCTCTTGGTAAACGTATCGATAAAGAAATCCAAGATAGAATAGATGCAGATACATCTTTGGATAACAAATTTACCAATATTACCAATGATCACGAAGAAAGGTTGGTAGCCGAAGAAGCAACTTCTGATGCTTTACCCAATACCATGGTTACTGGTGTAAGTGAAATAAGTAGAGATGACTCTAAACTTACTTTCAAGGTAAATACTTCTACTAAGGACGTTTCTAACAACCAATACGGAGAATCCAATGAGGCCATTAAAGAACTTCTCCCGGTAACCCAATCTCTTGCAGGAGTCATGTCTGCAGCAGATAAGATTAAGTTGGATGGGTTGGATGAAAATGCCCTTACAGATATATCGGCTGATTCCGATGCAAGTAAAGTAACCGTAACCGTAACTAAGGATAACGGTTTGAATGCTGATACTACCGAAACTTTCGATTTGCCTCAGGTATCGGCTACTAAGGCTGGTACGATGACTGCTAAGGATAAGGTTGAGTTAGATAGAATCTCTACGGCTAACTTTGCTCTTGGTGCAGTAACTCCAAATGAAACTACAGTTGGCATTGCTGCTACTAAGACCGTAGTTGAAGATGGTACAGTAGAACAGAATCCTATCACATTGCCATCATCCACGGCAGAGAAAGCTGGTGTACAAACTGCAGCAGATAAGAAACTGTTTGATTCTCTTCCAGAGAAGTTTGTAAGTTATCATAAAAACTCAGTTCCCTATCAGGATCATGTAGATTTGGTATCTCAGCCATCAACTAAAAACCCAGATACTGGTATATACGAGTTGAAAGGTACCGATAATATTAGTATATCTAAGGCAACTAAAGAGAAAGCTGGTGTAATGACTGCCCAGGATAAGGTTAATCTGGATGAGACATTACCCAATGCTATTGCTCAAGAGGTTCAGGACCGTAAAGATGCTATCGAAGCTTTGGACGGTAAATCAGAAGCCGCTCTTGCTCAAGAAGTAGCTGATAGAAAAGCTGCAGATACTGCTTTAGATACCAAGTTTACTAAAGCTGTAAACGATGAAGCAACTGCTCGTACTTCTGCTGATACTGCATTGGGTGCAAGGATTGATAAAGAGATTGCTGATAGAACTGCGGCAGACACTGCCCTTGATAATAAACTGCAGAATAACATTGATACTCTAGAAGCCAAGCATGATGCCTTTGTAGCAACTAAGGGACAAGCTGATGGGTTTGCTCCATTGGATGGTAATGGATTGGTACCAGCTAACCATTTGCCTTCATATGTAGACGATGTAATCGAGGTATACGCTACTTATAAAGTAAGCTCTACTGGAGGTCTTACTAATGTTCAGTTGTATACTGATGCTACTCACCAAACTCCGGTAACTGGAGAATCTGGTAAGATATACATTAATGTTGCTAATGGGGAACCTCCTTATCAATTCCGTTGGTCAGGTACTAAATTCGTAGATAGTAACACTTCTTCCCTTATTATTGGAGAAATTGCAGGTACTGCTTTCGAGGGTAGTAGAGGTAAACATCTTGAGGATGTGGTATCTAGTATGCCTAGAAATTTAATCAGTAATATTTCAATAGCTAACAGAAACAAGAGGAATATAATTATTCAGTGTAATTATTCTTCTTTAGATGACCAGGGTCATTACATAGATCAGCCTAAGGGGATGCTTATTCCACTAACCAATGCCACTACTCAAGAAGCCGGTTTGATGGAGGCAGAAAGTGTAATAAAACTTAATCAAACCCTACCGAAAGCCATAGAGGATGAACAAGAGGCTCGTATTGCAAAAGATAATGAGCATGATAAACTAATCAATAGTTTACCTCAGGAGATAATGACGGTAATAAACAGTGTTACCCAAAATACGAATAATCTCGGATTAAAGTATTTTAGATGGGTAAAGAATACCGAAGAGGGCTCATATAGTAGAGGTACAGATGTGAATGTCACCATACCAGCAGCAACTAAGACTACTGCAGGTGTAATGACTGCCCAAGATAAGACTAACTTGGATAATACGGTACAGGGGTTGGCAAATGAGATTACCAATAGAACTAATGCTATCAATGCTCTTCGTACAGAATTGAAAACTTACGTTGACGATTTGATTGCTGATACTGGTTCAGATGTAACTGCATTAGAAACTAAGGTAAATAATCACATTGCCAATAAATCTAATCCTCATGCAGTTACTAAAACTCAGGTTGGATTGGGTAATGTTAATAATACTTCCGATGCTAATAAGCCCGTATCTACTGCTCAAGCTACTGCTATTGCTGATGCTAAGGCTGCAGGTACTGCTGCTCAGACTTCTATCAATAGCCATGCTGGTAGAAAAGATAATCCTCACGTAGTAACTAGAGCTCAATTGAGTTTGGCAACTACCGACCAGGTAGTATTTGCTAAGACTACTGCTCCTTCCGGTTTCTTCAAAGAGTCTTCAGATGTTCGACTCAAATCTAATATTAAGGATTTGAATCATACTCTGGAACAGATTTGCCAGATACCAACTAAGTCATTCGAAATGCTTGGTAAAGAGGACGAGGGAACTATTGCTCAGAATCTTGAGGGATTGGGATTTGGTAAATATGTAGAGGAAGTTCCAGTAGAGAAATCTACAGTACCTAATCCAGAGGAATTCGAAACTTTGGAAATCAATGGGGAAGAGTATGTACTCGTAAAACAAGTTAAATATCACAAGATGTCAACTTTGGCAATTGAAGGTATTAAACTTCTCTACGATGAGATTAAGGCTTTGAAGGCTGAGATTCAAGAACTTAAAAATAAATAATCATGGGAGAGATAGCAACCTGGAGTGCTGTCAAAACTAAAGTAGGCCTTGGTAAGACAGGAAATGACTGCCCTACCAAGGCTGAATTGTTAGCACTCTCCTCGACAGGAACCGGGGAGAATTATGTGGGGTTGGAACTATCCAATGCCAGTTCCTATGGAAATAATGAATGTGTCAAACTCGAAGATATTCATAAGGTAACCTATAAGTATACTTTTACTACTAGATACAGTAGTGTAAGCTTCGATGCTTTGGGTAACCCAAGCTCTTCTAATCAGGGGTTTGGTTTTATTTCTACAAAACAGAAATATTGGGATGGGGTAGCTAATGGGTCTGAAATTACGGTAAATTATGTTATTAGTAATAAACCCTCATGGGTAGCTAATCATCCTTCAGCACCTCCTTGGACTGCTTCAGAGAATTTGGGATTAACCTCTCGGTCGGATTCCAATACTCTTGTTACACAGTATGAATCGGGTAAAACTTTTAAATTAACCTTCACTCAAGCAGCGGCCTCTCAATCTTGGAGTTATGGTTGGAGTGTATCACCTACCTCTATGTCATTTGGGGCTACAGGAGGTACTAAAACCTTTACCGTTACTTCTTACAAGCAAGAATTGAGAAATGGGCATAATTATGGTAACCAAATTGCTTTAACTTATACTAGAGCCAACTCTGGTAGTGTATCTGGAAGTGGTACTTCTGTAACTATGGGTAATAATACTTCTACCAGTACACGAAGTGGTACGGTAACCTTAACCCAAGCTGAAACAGGGAAGAAGTTAACCGTATCTTGTTCTCAGTCGGCAGGTTATAAAAGCTACAGTGAGATTACAGCAAGTGGAGGTGCAGTAACAGATATCCCTGCAAGTGGAGGTACTAGAAGTTCATTCTCTACTATGCCAACTTATTCTCAGACTTGGGGATGGAATGGTTCTACAACTGGAGGAGGCACAATTACAAGCGGTGCTAGCATTAGTTATGGTACTGCAGTTAGTGCAGGTTCTTTGGGAACTACGGTTAAATCTAGAACCCAGGTAGGAACCCTTACTGGTACCTTATCACTAAATGGTAAAACCAAATCTGTAAGTGTACCAGTATACCAGGCAGCAAACGAATTTACTGGGTATACTTATGGCTCTTGGAGTGTAAGCTTAACTGCAAGTTCTTATACCATCGGTAATACTGGAGGTAGTGTAACTTTGTACCCCAGTGCAAGTAGACCCAGGTATGCTAACTATACCTCAGGTTCAAATACAAGGGATGGCTCTGATAGTGCTACTCCAAGTTTAAGTACCAATGGTACCTCAGGATTTAGTCTATCAGGTACTACACTTAGTGCTTCTGAGAATACCAGTACAAGTAGTAGGTCTATTAGAGTCTTTGCTAACTATGATGGGGCTTCTGATTATGTAGATATTACTCAGGGTGGTGCTTCAGTATCTTATAAGTATTACTTGGCATTTACTTCCCCTACTGGTTCTAGAACTACTTCCAGAACCGGATTATCAGCTTTGGGAGGTAATAATTCTACAGTTGATGTAGCTTATTCTTTTAAGACTAAGGTAATAAACGGTTCTGAAATAAGTACAAGATACCCATTAGCTTTAACTGTAACCTCAAAACCAAGTTGGGTTACAAATGTAGCAATTACAACGTTATCAAGTGATAATGGAACCTATGGGTTAACCTTAATCTTAACAGAGAATACCGTAGAATCAACAAGGTCAGGTACCATTAAATTAAGGCAAGCAGAAAACGATGATGACGGTTGGGAGCTTACAGTCAACATAACTCAGAATGCTGCAACAATTACTTATGAATACGTATTTAATTTGGGGTAATAAAAATACAACACTATTCTGTATTTAATGTGTAATTAACCTAAGTATTAATCTTTAAAACCTTACAATTATGGGAGTAGAAGTAAAAGGTGCCGGCGATGGCGTTGTAATCGCGGACAGAGGCTGTAACGATGATTGTTGCTGTGGTAATCGTAATTCTGGCTGGGGCTCCGGTTGGGGAGCCGTGGGTGGTGCATTGGTAGGTGGTGGTTTTGGTGCTGCTGCAGTTTCTGTATGGGACAAAAATCAATGACACCAAGGCTGACATCCAGAAAGTAGAATCTACTGTTCAGGAAGCAAAAGCAGGTATCTACAAGGATATCTCTGATGCTGCCCGTGGGGTAACCCAAGAAATCGGTGGAGTAGCAAAAGATGTTGCTGGTGTTGGTAAAGAAATTCTTAACAACCGTTTCGCAACAGAAAGAGGTCTCTGCGATTTGGGCTACAAAACGAATTCGGATATCCGTGATTCCCGTGACCAGATGGGAGCAGGATTCAATCGTGTTATGGACCGCCTCTGCAATATGGAGCATTATCAACAGAATTGCTGCTGCGAAACTAAAGGCTTGATTAAAGAAGTAAAATCAGACTTGGCTCTTCAGCTGGAACGTTGCTGCTGTGACATCAAGAATGGACAACAGGAAATCAAATGTCTCATTGAGAACACTGCAAAGGACCAGGAGATTGCCCGTTTGAACCGAGTGGTAGATGCCCAGAGAGACCAGAACATTATCAACCAAGTGGTTGCAGCTCTGAAGACTACTGGAGGTACTACAACGGCATAACCAATTGTCATACCCGGATGATTAGAAAGGAGTACATCTATCAGGGGTGTACTCCTTTTTTCGTTTTAACCACTTGAACTAAGGAATTATGGAAAAAGAACAACTCACCGAATTTAAGATACAGTTAGCTCTACCGGCTCCCACTATAGAGATTGCACAAGAAGTAGCAAACAAAGCTCAGGTACTCATTAATCAATTTGGATACTATCAATTCTTAAACCTGGTAGACTTCATGCAAAAGAATCCGGGTGCAGTTTCATTTGGTTTAAATTTAATAAATAGAAAATGATTATGGACGAAAGAACATTGATTTTCCAAAAGTTACAAAAGGGTGAAGTAATCTTTACCTTAGAGAAAGACAGGAGGTCTGGTTATCCCATTTTCGATACCGCAAAGATTGTGAAGGTAGGCGAGAGTAAACCCATGGCATCCGGTACTAAAGATGGCTTTGTTAACAGTATCGAATTAGTGATCCAAGATTCTGTATCACAGCTTACAATATACCTACCTTCACAATCTGATGAGGGTATTTATAATGGGGTATATTATACTACCGATATAGTGAATATAATTAATGAGGTTACTATACAAAAACAAAATGCCTTAAATATACTTAACAATCGACCAAAGTTTGAGGCAGTTGTTTCTGAATGTGATAATATTCTCAATTCAATTAATCAATCCCAATCTGCTCCAAGTAGACCTGCTCCGGAGTTTGATGAATTTCGGCAATATATCGATCAACGGATAACCACGCAAGAAACTCTTTTACAAAGGATTGCTCAGGAGTTGGGATTAGATAAACCCAAATAATAAATAAGAATTATGCCAAGTAAGTCGGTTAATATTACACTATCGACTCCAGTTGGCTCTCTGGAAATATACGTAGACAAACGAGAACAAGCTCGTGCAGAAAGGTTGATTGCCAAAACTCCAAGTATCTTAACCAAAGGTTATGCGAAGGGTACAGAAAAGTTTGGTAATCAACTTCTTCGTATAGTAAGACGAAGTTTGAATACGGGTGTTCCACCAAGAGGTTCAGGAGTATCATGGCCACCCCATGCTCCAGGAACCATTAAAAAATATGGGGATCACACTATGTTACACCTTACTGGTCAGTATGCTAGATCAGTTACTTTAGTAAAGGGTAAAAAACGGACTTTTGTTGGATTACCAATTGGAATCAAGAAGATTACTTATACTGGTAAGACTTCTAGAAAAACCTTGAACCAGATAGCTATCATGTTAGAATATGGTAGCAGGGATGGTAATTTACCACCTCGTCCTCTATGGGGTCCTGCTTATAAAGCTGCTGGTGGAAAAGCAGCTTTACAAAAGGAGATACGTAATGCGGTTAGAAATGAATTAAGGAAAGTAAAATAATATGTCGGATTTCGAAATATCTTCTTTATCAGGGACTGGTCCTGCTACTATTAGAGTGAAGCCTAAAGCAGCTAATGAATCAGAATCTAATAAAGAACAAGTAATAAAAGTGATAGTTCAGGGAGTAGAAAGGGAAGTTACTTTTACACAAAAGGGAAAACCCCAAGTAGTAGAAACTTGGAAGCCCTTCCTTACTATTTCACCTGACAGTGATAGTTATACTTTTGATGGTACCAAAAGGCTTGAGATTTGGGAAGTATCAGTTTATAGTTATGAACAAAAATATATTGGTGGTGAACCTCAAGAAGAATATAGAGCCTTAGATTGGACTGTTGAAAATTCCTTGGATTGGTTAAATATAACCAAAGAGATTGGGGAAGGTAATAATGCTGGAAAATTAACAGTTAAGACGCTCTCTTATAACAACGAGTATGAGGCAAGCACTTATAATCCAAAGGAAAGAAGCGGTGTTATACGAATAGTATCTCAGGCTGGTACGAAAGATATAACTATAAAACAATCTCCTGGTAAAAGAACTACTGAGTATGGTTTTGAACCAACTCCTAATATACCATTCCCCGGTGTTGGACAAGGCAGTAGTACTGCTTCTATTAGGGGTGTAAAGGGATACCAATACTACCATATCAATGGTTATGAAGTTGCTAAGTTTGTAAAACAATTTAAGATAACAGACATTAGTAAAACCATAGAAGGTACTCTTCCTGCTCCTGGGGCAGACCCCTTTCCCTATAAAGTATGGCTTACTGATTACCCATCTAATATAAGTACTACTTGGGTTAGTGAATTAAATTGTACTGGCCATCTTGAAACCAATATATCCTCGATTGGGGGTATAATTGTAACTTATAACGGGATTATAAATGATACTGGTAGCCATGAAGTTCAACTAAAAATTAGATTAGGAAATTAATGGTAAATTCAGAAGAGATAGTAGAGAGAACTTTTTATATCTCTTTACTAAGTACAATGTTAGAAATGGGTCTAACTTTGAATCCAGAAGACTTCTTACCTTTGTCTCAAGAAAACGAAAAAAGATTTCAAGAGGCAATTAAGAATATGAAGAGGTTTATACCCCTATTTGGTATCGGGAATAATCAAGTGAAAGGCCCTAAAACTCTCCCAAGAATAACCCTAGAATTACAGGGTTATTATGCTGGGGATATTGGTGTGAACAAATACATTATTGGTGATAGACTTGAAGACGGTAATTACCAAGCTTCAGAGTTTCCTTATGAAACCAAAGATATTACCATAGATGTACATCTAGTTTCTCAAACTCAAGCAGATATGAGATTACTACATACAATCTTATATACTAGCTTACCTGCTAGAGGATACATAAAACCTTATTTCAATGATTTAGAGGAATGGGACAAGGGCAGGCTTGCATCAACCGGAAACCTATTCATTGAAATTGGTAATTATTATGATCATCCAGATGTAGAACATGGAATACTTGAAAAGGTATATACTTACATATGTAAAGATGGTATTCTTCCAGAAAAACCCCTGGAAGAAGGTATACTTACACCTATCCAGGATATATCAGTTCTCATTGGTTTGTTAGAACAAAACGAAAATGAAATGTTAGAGTTAAAAGTACCTAAGGTATAGGTACAATACTCTAGGGTATAAATTAAACGAGTAATTAACTTTAATCACAATAGAATTATGCCAACTTCACCTCATGTTGATTTTAAGTTTAAGAACAACAATGTTCTTCAAACTACTCCTATGTTAGGAGTTTCTTGTGTATTGGCTAGAACTACTAAGGGCCCTTATGATGACCCCTCAGAAATCATCTCTACATTCTCTCAGTTCCAAAGAATCTATGGTTCTGAAATTGTACCCGATGGTTCTGTATCAAATATCGAAAAGGCTTTGCAAGGTGGTTCTAAGCTTCGTGTTATTCGAGTGCTTGGTAAGGGAGCTACTCAAGGTACAGTAGCTGCAACTGCGGGTAAAGCTAAAACAGTTGCTAAATCCGAAGAGGAAGGTATAGCACCTGCTTCTGCTACTCCAGACCCTGCTACTCCTGCAGCATTGATAACCATTGCTTCTGGGGGAACTACTTATAGTTTGGGATTGGTAACCAAAGGTTATGGAGACCCAATCGGTAGTACTGATACCTTCCAGGTAGGTTTCTATAAACAATCCAATACCTTGTATTATAGAATCTATTCAGGCAATGGCCAGGTACTTGAACAAGGTCCGGTAGTAACTTATAAAACTGCCGATGATAACAATAATACTTCGGTAGATTACCTTGCTCTTAGTGCCTTTGCTAAGAACTCAGAGTATATCAAACCGGTAGTAGTTGCTGGTTCATCTTTTGAGAACTTAATCAAATGGCTTACCGATAGTGTAGATGGTACAAAAAATGCCGTTACTGTAACAGTTGGGGGAGCAGCTCCTTCAGATACCGAGAAACTATTTACCGGTACCGTAGGTAGTGCTGGTTCTAAACCTACTGCTGATGAATGGATCGCCTCATTGGATTTAGTAAGGGACTACACTGACTTTTACCAATTATTCATTTCCCATATCTCTCAACACCTTACTACTGATGCTGACGTACTCAAGGTATATAAGGCTGCTGCAGATATGGCAAAAGAATTGATGGAATGGGTACTGTACATAGAAGTCCCAAAACACTTAACCCATTACACCCAGGGTACTCAACCAAGAGACTATAAAGCTCAGGTTACTTGGGTACAGACTTGTCTTGGTACCGTGGGTAATTCCAAGTACATTGCTTACTTTGGAGGTGGCCTTAAGTACTACAATGAGAACGGCAATCTTCAAGATTCTGATGTAGTGGGTACCATTGCAGGTTTGGGAGATGCTTCTGCTACTCAATATGGTCCTTGGAAATCCTTTGCTGGTATGAACCGAGGAGTTATTGGAGATGCAGTTGGGCCCGTATGTCCAAATTATGGTTCTCCTTCTCGATATAATGAACTGAACACACTTGCTCAGAATTATATCAATGAGATGGTAATCAAAGATACTCCCGATGCAGGTAAACAAACCATGCTATGGCATTGTTTCTCTTCTCAGGTAAAACAGGATTCAGAAAGATTCCTTTCAATCGTAAGATTGAATTTGTATTTGAAGAAGTTCCTTCGTCCAGTACTTAACAAATACTTGGAAGAACCCAACGTTTGGGGAACTTGGAAAAGAATTTGGTTGGAAGTTAAACCTACATTAGATTCTTTGGTAGATGAAGATGCCATGACAGAATATACTTGGATGGGTGACCAGGATGCAACTTCTTGGGATGATCTTTCCGTAAATAACGAAGTAGATGCCCGTCAAGGTAAATATCGTGCTATCCTTAAGTATAAAGACGTAGTTCCTATGCAAGAGGTAACTATGGAGATTGTAATTGATGCTGCTTCTAAGTCGGTATCAGTTGTAGAAACAAGTAATAACCTATAAACATATAACGATGGGAGCAAAAGTAAAAAATCCACGGAAGAAATTCTTGTGGAGTATCATGTTCCCCAAACACCCTATCAATACTTATCTATTCCAAAGTTGTACTTTGCCTGATATTGAGATTGACCAGGTGGCTCATGGGGATGTCAATAGAGATGTTAAAACTGCTGGTAGGGTTACTATAGGTAATCTTATCGTAGAGAAACTTATGACTACTGCAGGTTCAGATACCTGGCTTCATGACTGGCTCTATTCTTGCCAAGACCATATAGTTGGTGGTGGCTTAGTACCAAGCCAATATTGGGAAACGGCTATTGTAAACGAACTTGCCGAAGATGGAGTTTCGGTTCTTAATACCCACGTCTTCGAAGAGGTATGGCCATGTAAGATTACCGGCTTAGACTTGGACAGAATGGCTTCAGAGAATACCATAGAGTCCATAGAGTTCTCGGTGGGTACTGCAGACAAATACTAATTCCTTAGTTTATTTTCACTAAGATTCGGTGGAGGGGTGGGATTCCTGTGATAGGAGCTCACCCCTTTCTTGTTGTTATACGGAGTACTATGAACATTTGTAAACATTAAATATATCAAAATTATGGAATTTAGAACATTTAGATTTACCGGACCCTCTGGTTTCGAATATGAAATTAGAGAACAGAATGGAGCTGATGAAGACATTCTCAGTAACCTTTCAGACATGAAAACTTTAATGAACCTTACCAAGTTCATTGCAGCAATCGTAATTAGAACTAATGCCACTCCTAACGGTAAGCTAACCGTTGATGATGCTCTCAATCTACCAGTCAATGACCGCTATGCAATTATTTTCAATTCTCGTATATTCTCACTGGGAGAGGAAGTAGAATTTGAATATGACTGGGGTAAAGAGAACGGTGGTAAAGTTACTTATGGCCAAGACCTTCATGAGTTCCTTTTCGATTATTCAGAAGTACCCACTGATAATAGGGTATTTGATGAAAAACCAGATGCCATCCCTTATTATCCAAAGGGTATTCAATTAACCGGTCATGAATACCTTCTTTCATCGGGCAAGAAAATCAAATTTGATTGTATGACTGGTAAGGGAGAACAAGAGTTCATGAAGTTACCCTTGGATAAACAAACTAAGAATGCCCCCTTACTTTGTCGGAATCTTTACTTAGAAGTAGACGGTAATTGGGAGAAGGTAGAAAACTTTACTCCTTTTACTGCAAAGGATATGGCTGAGATGAGAAAGTATATAATCTCTATTGACCCTATCTTTAAGGGAGAGTCCCATATTACTAATCCCTTAACTGGAGAAGAAAGAACTTATCCTATAGTTTGGGCACCCAATTTTTTCTACCTGACGGAAGAGTAATGTTAGAGAGTGATTTTGTTTATATCACCAGAGCCGAGATAGCCTTAGACTATTTCGGCTTTTTACGTCTTCCGTATAGAATCAGGAAAATATTTAAGGAAATGGCCGAACAATATTATAAACAATTAAAGAAAAGAAAATAAATTATGAATACCAGTAGGAGTATAGTAGAGGTCGGTGTTGCCATGGTATTAAAAGACCGATTCTCTCAAGAGGCTGGCAAGATATCTGGGTCATTCAGAACTATGATGAATGACATGAGTACCTGGAATAGAGGTATACAGATGTCAGCTTCTAATACAATGGACTTCGGAATGCAGCTCGTAGGGGGAATGGCAAGGGCCTATAAATACTCTGCGGGTGTTCAGAATGAAGTTTGGACTGCTTCGAAAATTGTCGGTGCTACCATTGCAGAACAAAGAGAGATGTTACAATTGGCAAAAGATGTCAATGAGATAACTCCTCTTACTGCTTCGGATGTTGCATCAGGACAAAGATACCTGGCTATGGCAGGTAATAAATTCGATGCTATTAAAGAAATGATTGGGCCAGCATCTAAGCTGGCTTCAATCTTTACTATGCCAGTGGGACAGAAAGGTGGTGTAGCTGACTTGATGACTAATATCATGTCAATGTACCAAATCCCAATGGGAGAAGCCGCTAGAGTAACCGATGACTTATATACTGCAGTTACTAATGCAAATATATCTTTGACAGACTTAGCCCAGTCCATATCTTATGCAGGAGCAGATATGGCAACTGCTGGAGTAGATCTTCGGCAAACGGCTGCTGCCATCGGTGTATTGGGGGATATGGGTATACAGGGTTCTATGGCAGGTACCTCTCTGGCTAATATGATTCGTTACTTACAACTCTCTCTTGTTAATCAAAAAAAGAAAGGCTATAACGCTTTAGCAGACTTGGGCTTAAGTCCTGATGAGTTTTTCGATGCTCAGGGTAACCTTATAGATCTTTACACTATCTATCAGAAATTTGCCAAGGCGGCAGTAGACTTACCTTCACGGATAGAAACACCAACCTTCTTCAATATCTTTGGTGTTCGTGGTAATCGAGGCATGCTTCCAGTACTTAGAGATATTGCTTCTGGTAGAGATAAGATGGGTAAGATACTTGCAACCTATGACCAAAACATGGGGGCAGTAAATAGACTTAATGAAGAACGTCTTAAAACTGATGCGGGTGTCATTGACCAATTCGAATCAAGTCTAGAAAACTTAACCGTTACTGCAGGAGCGGCTTTGGGTAGAATATTTACCCCAGTACTTAATATGGGTAATTCCATCATCAACGTAATAAATTCTATCTCTGAAACTTGGGCTGGTAGCTTTGCTCTTAGAGTAGGGGCTACAGCAGCAGTAGTTGGTACCATTGTTGCAGGGTTTAATACTGTAAGAGGTATTATAAGGTCGGTTGGATATTTACAAACTATTGCCACTGCTTCTACTGAGGGTATGTCTGCAGCAGCCATTAAGACGAACACCCAATTTGCTATTATGGAAGCTCATATGATAAGTATGGTAAATCTCATGAGGACTATGGTTCAATTGCAGATGATGATGGGGGGAGTTAGTATGAACAAAGCTGGTAGATTTTATAATACCAAAACCGGTAGATATGTTAAGACTCCCAATCCTGGTATGTCCCCCACTACTTCACTCATTGGAGGTGTAGTTGGAGGTACTGTAGCTAATCAAGCTGGTAAACAAGCTGCTAAAACTGTTGCTACTAAGGGTTTAGCTTCGGTAGGTGGTAGGTTATTGGGATTACTTGGTGGACCCTGGGGATTAGCTATTACCGTAGGTTTACCATTATTAATAGAAGTAGGTAGTAGACTTATTGATTCAGTAGATAGGAATACTAATGCCCAAGATAAAGAAGACCCATCTGCAATCAGAGCTCAGAATGAAGAAAGGTTCTTGAATGCAATGAGAGCAGCTATTAGAGATGGGTTAAAAGACGGTAAGATTAATATCAGTGTAGATGGTGAGATATTGGGGGATTACTCTTTGGGTTCTCAGCAAGATTATACTGGTGTAGCATTAGGATTATAAAATTAAAACACTATGGCTAGAGTATTAAATAAAGCAGCAGGTAAGGTCGTTGAAAAATATAATGACCTTACAAGGGATACCGCAGGAGTTCTTACGGGTCCCTTAAATAAACTATGGAGAGCTCGGATATTACTCAATCGAACTATTTCTACTCTTCCAAAGGATGATGCTCAAAAGGGTAAACTCTATGACCCAAATGGAGTAATTGGAGAAGCTCAAATATCATCTAAGAATCCAACCCTAAACAAACAGCTCCAGGCTAAATGGAGAATGGAATTACAATTTCCAAGATTAGAAGAAGGTGAAGGAGTAGACCCAGCAAAAGGGAATAAGAATACCACTAATTACAGAAACTTTGAGGCTAAAGCTGATATCATATATCAGAATGAGGTAAGGATATATAATATGACTGTTAACCCTACTCAGTATATTACCTTACAGAATAGACCTCCAGAGTTGGACTTCAGGGGAGAAACCACATGGGCAACTATCAAATCCATGGGAAGGAATACTCCTATGTATCACTTTACTGGTGCTGAGGACATCATTCAATTCAATGTATCTTGGTACTGTAATGACCCAGAGAATCCAGAGGAGGTAATTAATAAGTGTAGGTTATTAGAGGCCTGGACTAAAGCTAACGGTTATCAATCGGCTCCGCCTATTGTTAAGATAGAATGGGGGGATTCGGGTATATTTGATAATCACTATTACATCCTTACTTCAGCAACCTATACTCTGAAGAACTTTCAGAATGGTTATAGGATAAGGGTACCTGGAAAGCCAGCTACCTTTGGTAATGGTAGGTTATTACCTGCAGCAGCAACTCAAGAATTGATTTTCAAGAGAGTAAGTGCATATAATCTATCCTATGGAGATTTTATAAATTCGGATTCACTTAAAAAGACGGGAGGTATTAAATATGATTGATATTAACCAATATCTGACGGGAGCTAGCCCTTATAATAATGCCTATGCTCTAAATTACGGAGATGGAGATTACTCTTTAGAAACTCCAGTAGTTTCTGTACCTTCATCCTCAAATGCTATTCAACATACCATTAAGGATGGAGAGACTTTACAGAATATAGCCTATAAATACTATGGGGATTCAGGTAAATGGTATCTTATTGCAGAAGCTAATGGTATACTAAACCCTTTTAAAGAGGTAGAAAGTGGAACACTTATAAGAATCCCCGCTTATGGCAGCTAAACAAAAACCCATATTATATAACGGAATGGGCCAACCATACTTGGCTCTATTCGATTTTAGAGGTATGCCGATAATGAATCCCATTACTGGTATACCTCTTGGAGCTTATATTAGTACCTGGAATTATAGGTATGATGAAGAAAAAGAAAATCTTGCTACAATTACATTTGATACTGGAGATCCCGATACTGTGGACATAGAGGCTTTACAAGAAGGTAATGTGATATGCTTACAGTGGGGATACATATACCCAGACGGTCAATCTGTATCGGGTCCAATTAAAACTATCAAGGTCAGGGATTTTGAGGCAAAGTTTGATTCTACTGGTACCCATGTAACTATCAAGTGTATAGACTCTATTGGTGATTTAAGATATCAGCCACCATATAATTTCTCTGAAGCTTCAGAGAATAGTTTATCTTCCTATTTAGATGGTGGTTGTGATAATGGTGTAGGTGTAATCATAGAAATCTTTCAGTAATGGAACAACGAATAATAAGTAATAAAGTATATGAGTCACTACAGGTACCTACAGAGAATACTCGTACTACTACTGGAAAGGTGCTTTATGCTAATAGGTACAGTGGAGTAGCAGAAGTGGCTATGCCAGAAGATTTGAAGGCCCTAATCAATAGTGACTTCGGATTAGTTGGCAAGAATATCTTAGTTCAATTAGAACAAAAGATGAGAGGTTATACTAATGGCCCTTGGTATATAGATTCAAGAGATAATGTTATTTATATACATAATAGGAAATTTCATGAAGAACCAGTAACTGTTTATACTTATCAGGGAGAGAATGGGGAAGTACTTAGTGTTCAATTTTCTACTCAAAAAGTAACTAAGAGAGTTAAGGCTACACTATCTCCCGCTATTAATCCAGAGAGTAAAGATTTAGAAGTATTAAGTACTGGGATTGATGATACTGAAAAATTACCCGAGATAGTAGCTAATGAGAATAATGGGGTCTATTATAATAATTGGAAAACCTCAATAGGTAAATATGGAGCAGAGAATAATCCCCAAGATATACCTACTATCAGGCAGATGAGGTTAAATCATACCCTAAAGACTGACCCTAACTTAAGAGCTTCATTTGAAGCTAGGAAACAAGTAGATGACAAATGGAATCAAGATGTAGCAGAGTATTCTGCTTCTAATCCCGCCGAAGCTTATAGACAAGGTAAGGAAAAATTCCTTAATGAACTTAGTACAGATCAGGTAAGAAGTATCATAAATAAAACCATTCAAAGAGAAGAATTTCCGGCTGATAGGCGTGCAGCTTTAAATGCTGCCCTTAAGAATGTAGTTAATGGTGAAACATTAGATGAAGATATATACAATATCCTCAAGAATGAAAGATACCTTTTCGAGGGTAAAGAACAAATGGAATACATGGTCATAGAAGACCTGGACCCAAGAGACTTTGACCCAGAGCATACTCCCAAGGGTGGAGCTACTGCTTGGGGATTAGAGGATGAAGAAAGTGTTTATCGAGGTATATCGGCTTTAAAGAAAGGCCCTTATACTATGGTGATCGATGACACCCCGGTTATCAAATATAAAAACCCATTAAATCAGAGTTTGGGTATTTATAGCGTTACAGTGAAAGTTCAACATTGGAAAAAAGCTAATGTTGAGATACCCCTGTACAAACTTTACCATAATCTATTCAGTAGATATGGGGGGATAGATAAGTGGGCTTGGGCAGCTAATGCTAATGCTAATGGTGGTTTAAAGTATACAGAGAGTAAACTGGTTTGTCAGATGCAAGTTGTTGGAAGACCCTTACTAGCCTCTTCTCAGGTATTAATATTAGAGAATGTCGGTAAACGATGGTCTGGTCCTTGGTATATAAAACAATGTACCCACTCTATGGATGCAGGCCAGGGATATGTAACTAATTTAGAGTTAGTAAAGAATTCGAGTAGGGCTGGTTCTACTACTTCTAAGACTGGACTGTCTACTCAAACGGTTGTAGCTAATGATGCTAAAGCTAATGCTGTAACCTCTAAGGGTAAAGATAAGAAAGCTTTAAGTAATATCAATGAATTAGATTTGAGTTGGACTTACAATGAGGTGGCCTATTTCATTGAATCTGGTATTATGGATAAGGAAGGAAACGTATTGGATGTTAAACGTAGGGATGAGATGGCTCGAAAGAAGGCTTACTATACTGAAGTATTAGCTAAGACTCCAATCGAGAAAGCAGAAGGTATAGCTGTAAGCTCTGGTAGTTTAACTACTTCTTCAGGTAAGGTAATACCCGGAAAGATAACCATCAAAGATATTCAAGTACCCGATGATTATTGGGTTAAATTCGATTATATGGAAGTAGCCATAAAGAGATTCAAAGAATATATCAAGAATAAGGAAGCGAGGTAATTATGGGCTATGAAACTGCAAAGATAATAACAGAAGAAGGATTAGAGGGTCTTGGAAGATACTACTCTATATACCGAGGTATAGTTGTTGATAATAATGATACCGAAAAGAAGATGAATAGGGTAAAAGTATGTATACCAGAAGTAATGGGAGGTACCTTTGCTTGGGCTTTACCGAAAGGCCAACATGGTTCAATAAGTAGTGGGTTTAAGTTCTTAGCCCCTAAGGTAGGAGATATAGTATTCATTACTTTTGAATTTGGTGACCCTACTAAACCATTATGGGAATACCATGGTTGGGGTATGAATCAAGTACCTCAACCATTAGACGGTCCAAATAAAATGGGGATAGTTACTCCTGAAGGTAACCTCATTATAATAGACGATGATAATGGGAAACTAAATCTCTACTTTAATGGGGACGTATCGGTTTATTCTGAATCTAACGTAATAGTATCAGCTAATAAAGATATCAATATATCCTCAGGTGATACCATTATATTAAATACTGGAGAAAATCATGGGTTAATCAATATTGCCCAACTAACCGAAAAACTAAATCAAACTATTCAAGAACTAGAACAACTTCGTAGTATGTTCAACTCTCATGTACACTCAGGTGTAACTACTGGGCCAGGTTCTTCTGGCCCAACTTTAACTCAAATAACTAAACCTTTCTCACAATTCGTTGTAGACGATTATGAGGATAAAACCTGCATACACTAATGGAAAAGAATTACTTTACAGACTTAGTTGGTATAGGTGTAACTTATCCTATCCAACTTACAACTAATGAAAATGGGGAAAGAGGTTGGTACCCAGTAAACGGGGATTTTAAACTTATCAGGGATAATATAAGTTCTATATTGTATTATATGATAGGTCAGAGATTTCGACAGGAAAACTTTGGTAGTAAACTATGGCAATGTATTGAGGAACCAAACTCACAAGCCCTAAGTTTTATAATTAAAGAGTTTTTAAAACAAGCCATAGGTGCATGGGAACAGAGAATAACCTTCCAAAATATCACAGTTACTAGAGTTGATGCAAAAATACACATAGAAGTAGCTTATGTAATAAATGGAATAAATTCTAGTCAGTACCTCGATATCACCTATGATAGGTCAGATAATTCATTAAATACACAATAATATGGGAATCACAAATAAATGGCTTAATCCATACCAGAGGTCTTATCAACAGATTAAGGCCAAGCTGGTTGAATCCCTTATGGGGCTTAAAGACCCTCAGGGTCAGAAACTCATAACGGATTATTCGGAGGGGAATATCTTAATTATCATCCTCTCATTGTTTGCGGCAATTGCCGAAGTACTTCACTATTATGTAGATAATATGGCAAGGGAAACCTTCCTATCTACTGCAAGAAGGTATGATTCGGTAGTTAAACATGGAGCTCTGGTAGATTATCATGCTCGAGCAGCGATTGCTGCTACAGTAGATGTAATCTTATCCAGAAGTATTACTGGTAATTCCATTGGAGCTAAATTAACCATACCTCAAGGAACTCTATTTACGGATTCCAGTGGTAACTCTTGGTTATCTGCTAGAGATGTAACTTGGTATTCAAATGTAACCACATGTAAAGTACCTATAATTCAACATGAGAAATATACTGCAAGTGCTCTTAATAATATGCTAATACCTACTGGAGACAGGGTAATAGTTCACCTTGGTACATTGCCTAATGGTAAGTACTATGAACAGGGCTCTATGTCTTTACAGATAGGTGGAGAAACTTGGGTATTGGTAGATACCTTTGCAAAATCAAAGCCAACGGATAAACACTTTATGGTTTCAGTAGATGAAGCTCTTAACCCTTACATAATGTTTGGGGATGGAACCTTCGGTAAGAAACCTGCAGCAGGTGCAAAAATAACCAATGTAGTATTCTACTTAACTAATGGTACTCAAGGTAATGTAAAGAGTAATACCATTACTTCTGTACCCTCAATAATCTCTTCTTCAATTACTGATGCTACAGTAAGTAATGCTTATGATGCTGGAGGTGGTTCAAACTATGAGAACTTTATAATGCTTAAGGAACATATACCTTTGAGTGTAAAGACTTTGGGAGTAGCAATTACCAAAGAGGATTTCGAAAGTTTGGCTATGTTGGTTGATGGGGTAAACAAAGCTAAAGCCGATTATGAATGTGGTAGAAAGCTTACAGTATATATCAGTCCTGATGGTGGAGCTGTTGCTTCTTCTGAATTAATAAATAGGG
>OWJQ01000229.1_pt1 | contig 36618 bp, 66 predicted proteins | sample 1732711 | NCBI WGS metagenome assembly OWJQ01 (sample SAMN05065745, study PRJEB22554) | human gut metagenome | biome: ENVO:2100002; feature: ENVO:00000062; material: ENVO:00002003 | host: Homo sapiens | place: USA | reverse complement strand
CGAGATTAGCGAGTGTCTCGTGGGCTCGGAGATGTGTATAAGAGACAGTTCCATGCCCGACGGCTCTCCGACCTGGGTGGAAGGCAAGATCGCTCCCCTGGCCGGTGCCGTTTCGATGGACATGCTCACCATTGACATCACCGATATTCCGCAAGCCCGCGTAGGCAGTCGTGTGGAATTGTGGGGGGAACACATTTCCGTCAACGACTTGGCAAGCCGCTGCGGCACGATCGGATACGAATTACTTTGCGCCGTGGCCAGCCGCGTTCCCGTGATCTCCGACTAAGCGACTCGCTCGATGGCAAAAGCAAGAACCCATTACGTTTGTTCCGAATGCGGCGGCTCTACCGTCAAATGGCAAGGTAAATGCCCGCACTGCGGCGCCTGGAACACAATGCGTGAGTTCCGTGAACCGACGGCTTCTCAGTCCCGTTTTGCCGCCTCGCGTCGTCAGACGTCTCTGGCCGACGGCGAAGGTGTGGTTGATCTTGCCGAGGTTCAGGCAAGTGAAGTCCCGCGCATTCTGACCGGCATCGGCGAGTTTGATCGCGTGACCGGCGGCGGGCTGGTTCCCGGTGGCGTGGGTTTGATCGGCGGCGACCCCGGCATCGGCAAGTCCACGTTGTTGCTGCAAGTCCTTGCGCGCATGGTGCGTCTTGGCAAAACAGCCCTTTACGTGTCGGGCGAAGAATCCGCATCGCAGGTTGCTTTGCGTGCGCAGCGCATTGGACTGGACCCCAGCGGCATGAGGCTCATGAGCGAAATTGAGCTTGAGCGCATTGAGGCTGAGATTTCCGCCTCCAAACCGCAGTTTGTTGTCATCGACTCCATTCAAACGCTCTACAGCTCGGATCTGGAATCGGCTCCGGGCAGCGTTACGCAGGTTCGGGAATGTTCGGCTCGACTGACTCGATTGGCCAAGACCACCGGTGCCGCGCTCATTTTCGTGGGGCATGTGACAAAGGACGGTGCTCTCGCCGGACCCCGTGTGCTTGAGCACATCGTCGATACGGTTTTGTACTTTGAAGGCGACACCCACTGCAACTTCCGTCTGATTCGCGCCTTCAAAAATCGTTTCGGTGCCGTCAACGAACTCGGTGTCTTTGCGATGACCGACCGCGGTCTGCGCGCCGTTTCCAATCCTTCGGCCATTTTCCTCTCGGAACATCGTAACGATGTGGCCGGAAGCGTCGTCATGGTGACCCAGGAGGGTTCACGCCCTCTGCTGGTGGAAATCCAGGCTCTGGCCGACGAATCCCATTCGCCCGCACCGAGACGTTTGTGCGTCGGGCTGGACGCGCAGCGTCTGGCTATGCTTTTGGCGGTGCTGCATCGCCACGCCGGCATTTCCTGCTTTGAAAAGGACGTGTTTGTAAACGCTGTGGGCGGCGTCAAGATCACGGAACCGGCCAGTGACCTGGCCGTGCTGATGGCCGTGGCAAGTTCTCTGTCGGATCGCCCCCTGCCGGCGGGCACCGTGATTTTCGGCGAAGTCGGCCTAACCGGCGAAATACGACCGATACCTCGGGGACAGGACCGACTCAAGGAAGCTGCCAAACTCGGTTTTTCCATGGCGATCATTCCCAAAGCCAATGCACCCAAAACTCCGATCGAAGGACTTGACGTGAAGGCGGTGGATCGGTTAACCGACGCTTTGGCCGTCATTTTGAATTAACCAGAAAGCAGTCAGCCTCTGTTAGACTTTTGCACACTCAAAAAAAGATCGGCGTTGCCCGACGGCGTAGTACCGATATTTTTTTCCTGAAATCTATTCTTTAGAGAAATCCTAACAATGCGCATCACGAAACTTCTTTCGCTCGACAGTGAACCCGCTAAACCGATTCTTGACCGTGCCAAGCCGATTGCTCTGGCGTTCCTCGAACGTATCAAACTGCCCGAAACTTTCGTTGTTGGTGATCAGACGATCGAAAATGCTTTAGGCGAAGTTCGTCCTTTGGAGGTTGGCGACGTTCTCGTTGACGAAAACGGTGGCTTTTACAAGATCGAAGCTCCGATGGAAACGATCTTCAAGGTCACGGGCGACCTCGACCTGATGCAGGAAGCCGTCTATGCCCTGACAGCTCGCGGTGTGCGTGTTGCACAGACCGAAGACGGCTTTGCAGTGGCCGGCATTGAACAGTACAAGGCCATGCTCGAAAGCGTGGGTTTGACAGTGACGGCTGCTCAAGAACCGTTCACTCCCGTTCCGTTGCCTCGTCCTCACCACGGCGGTTGCGGCTGTGGCTGCGGCGGCCATCACCACCATCATGACGAAGGGGAATGCGGTTGCGGCTGTGGCGGTCACCATCATCACGATGAAGGTGAATGTGGTTGCGGATGTGGCGGTCACCATCATCACGATGAAGGTGAATGCGGGTGTGGCTGTGGCGGACATCATCACCACGATGAGGGTGAATGCTGCTGTGGCGGCGAGGGCCACCATCACCACGGTGAAGGCGAATGCTGCTGTGGCGGTGAAGGTCATCATCACCACGGCGAAGGCCAGTGCTGCTGCCAGGATAAGGAAAGCAGCAAATAATCTGATCTGATAATTGAGCACGCAAGCGAACTGCTTTCAGGTACAATGCGCGCTCCGATCTGCGCGGATGTGGCGAAATTGGTAGACGCACCAGATTTAGGTTCTGACGCCGCAAGGCGTGTCGGTTCGAGTCCGACCATCCGCACCATTTGAGAGAATCACAACGGATCAGAACGGATCAGATGTTGAATAAAAGCCCCGCAAGTCGGGGCTTTTTTAATATCACAACGTATTACGACAAGTTAGCAAAGAGCGCTTCCGTATGGTATAACTTTTCGGTCGGTTATACCATTGAGATTTTTTGAATGAAGCAAGTCAAACCTCTGACCGTAAAACAGGTGGCGGCTATTACTAAGCAAGGCCTGACCTGTTTAGGTGGCGTTAATGGTCTTTACCTGATGGTTAAAGGCGAAGGCAAGTACTTCGTCTTTCGGTACGTCTCGCCTCTGACAGGAAAAAGATCTTTTGTATCACTGGGGACTACTACTTCAATCACGCTGGCTCAGGCTCGTGAGAAAGCAGCAAAGTATGCTGCCGATGTACGAGACGGCCATGACATCGCGCAAAAACGTCGGGAGCAACGAGAGAAACGCAGACTCGCCGCCTTCGTACCGCCGCAGGTCAAGGCAGGTACTTTCGAAGCTGTCGCAAAGCAATGGCTGGATGCCAGAGTCAAAACCGGCTACTACGATAAGAATGTGCGAGGAGTGTCTGTCGTTGAAGCATATTTGTCGCGGAACATCAATCCGGTACTCGGGAAGATGCCGGTTGATGCAATTAGGGCACAGGATGTCTTTCGGTGCCTGAAACCCATTTGGACAACTACGACGGAGGCCAAGAACAAGTGCCTCACCATCATCAACGGCGTGTTTCGATGGGCGCAGGCAATGGGCATGCTGGAGGGTGATAATCCTGCCGACAAAAGAGGTGCTCTGGGTGTCTTGCTGGATAACTTGTCGCCTCATGTTAAGCAACCGAAGAAGCACGGCGCTTTGGATCCGGAAGAGATGCCGGAGTTCTTTTGCGAACTGATGAACTGGGGAACGATCGCCAGTAAGGCCTTTGCCTTCGCGATTTTGACTGCTTCGCGCTCAAAGGCGGTGCGCACTGCCAGGTGGTCGGACATTGATCTGGATGCCGGTACCTGGACTTGTCCTGAATCGGCAATGAAGGTCAAGGGGAGAGGAATTTTTGTTGTTTTGCTGAGTCCTGCTGCTGTTCGACTGCTCAAATCGTTACCCCGTTTGGCTGATACCGAACTGGTGTTTCCTTCACCATACAAACACAAGGTAATGACGGACACCGGTTTAGGTCAGATCGTTGGCGATATGAACGAGCAGGCCAAGAAGCAAGGCTTGCCGATGTGGCTCGACAAGGCTCAGACTGAAACATTGGGGAAGGATATTCGCATCACAGTCCACGGAACATCACGCGCGACGTTTAAGACGTGGACGAAGCTGGATGCAAATCTGAAGCGCTTCGATAGAGACGCCGTTGAGCTATGCCTGGCGCACAAACTCGATGACGGCTATGGTGGAGCCTATGATCGCGCCGCCATGCTGGAAGAGCGGCGGCGGATCATGGATGCTTGGGGGGAGTTTTGCTGCTCGAAGCTCAACCAGCCTGCAAAGCTTCGACGCAAGGGATGATTTCCGTTTTCTTCCAAACAGTGATGCGCTGAGAGATTTTCATGGGCTTGGGAAGCTTGCCTTCCCTTGCCCATCTCCATACGGTTGGAATCGAAATCCCAAGTAACTTTGCGACATCCCAAGCGCGAAGCAGTTGCTCTTCGGGTGAAAAGATTTTCTTATTTGTGGCCGTTGTCATCGTTAAGCCTCGTAATCAATTGCCGGAACTTTAGGTGCTGCCGGCTCATCCATCTCAAAAGACCCTTGGTCGGGTTCGCCCTTAACTTCATTGATGCCGTCCAGATAGTCCTGTCTGGAGCAAACAATCATCACTTCGCCGCCCTGAGCTTCGAAAAGCTCCGAAAGGTTTTCGGCATTCTTTCCGATCTGAACGACGGCCTTCACTCCATCCTTGATCGTGATCTGATCAAGAGTACCCACGACATGAGTCGCACCATTTGAACCGATCAGACGCACGGCCTGAGTCGTGGCGACTTTCACAGCGAAGCGCATCTTTCCGATTGCATCGTCCTGCTCGGACTGCGTCATCTCGTCCCAAGGACGCTTGATGCTTTGCACCACGCCGATCATCGACTCAAGCAGCTTCTTGCCCATCTCTTCCGCAGCAATATCCTTGACATCAACAGCCTTGACTTCTTCTTCCATTTTTATCTCCTTATTTCTGTGCGTGAATTCTTTGGATCTCTCGGTCAATCTTCTTTTTGACTGCATTCGCAAGATCAAAGCGGTCGTCCGTCGTCATGTAAATGTCCAGGATCTGCCAGATCAAGATCAGCACATCGGCAAGCTCTGAGTGGAATTCAAAACGCTTGACCTGCGGCAGTACGTCCGGCTTGTCCTCGTGCTTGATGGCAACTGCCAGCTCGCACATCTCTTCGATCAGCTTTTCTTTTTGCCCACCGTATGAGTGTGCTGTGGCAATCTCGTCGATCTTGTGCTGGAGCTCTCGGCTTGCGAAAATCGCGTCGATCATCTCGGTCTCCTATATCTGTGAATTTCTTGAAGCTTCCTGTCGAGCCACTTAAGGCCTTCGGAGGCTTTTTCCGGCATATCGCCTGACATCTCTGTGGCAATCCAAAGCTCTGCCACCCGGATCGGATCCGCATCAAGTGCCTTCTGTATGATCGTGCCGGCGATCTCGACGCCGTTCCGGAGCGCCTTCAGCTCGTCGCCAGTGACGGCATAAGAGCCTGTGCGCAAGGCGCGTTCCTTATACGACTTGAAAGCTGTCTGCATCGCCACCCACTCTTCTCCGTAAGTGAGAATGCAGTACTCGTGCTCAAGGCCATAACCTCGGTACATCACGAAGGTCCCGAGCAGGATCATCGAGCCGAGGTTGAGCAGGTCTTCTTTTGTGAAAGCACCCGTGTGGAGCCGAAGCTCCACGGCAAGCTCGACGTCGCGATATGCGGCCTTGATCTCTTTGAGATCAGCGAGCGGCATCATGCGCGGCATCTTTCGCCATCGGTCTGGGTTGAACGCCTTGCGCGGCTTTTTGGTATTAGGCATTTTTGATCCATAAAAAAAGACCTCGGACGAATCCAAGGTCTCTAAAAATTCTTTTTTTGCTGAGGTAGGGTAGTTAAGCCGAGATTAGTTGCAATCGACCTCCGGATGCAGAGACTGCGCTTGCCAGAGTGTCAATTTTTGTTTTGTACCGTGGGTTAGTGATACGGGCAACTTCAGAAGTAGGAATGTCCATTCTTCTTGCTAAATCAGCCGGACGAACACCATTTTTCAGCATGGTGTTATGCAGGATGATTTTTGCAACTAGGCTTAGTGGCAAGTCAATAGTCTGCTCACCTTTTTCCGGTTCGGAAGCTTCAGGGATAGAGAGGTTATCCTTGAAGTAATAGCCCAAGACAATTTTCAAAATATCCAAAGCTTCTGTGTTGATTTCTTCTTTTGAGGAAGCTTGTCCGATAGCTTCGGGAATGTCCCGAAAAGACAAAACGTACACTCCCTCATCCTGCTCAATTGTTACAGGGTAAGAGAACGTTCCTCTTGCCATTGGTGACTCCGTAAACATGTTAGTCGTGTGCGTAGGGTACAGCCGACGCGGGTGCCAAGGCCGCGCCGGTAACTGTTGCTATTTCAATCCTAATTGCCTTAGAATCCTGTCTCGGTGAACGTTAGAGAGTTCCTGAGAAGGATGGCGTTTTAGGATCGTCCATTTTTCCTTGTATCTGAGGTGCCAGTGATTTTTTCCGTTTGTCACGATGACACCTAAGCTTTCAAGGTACTTCTTAAATTGGCTTGTCTTCACTAAAACCATCCTTTGGGCCGGGAAGACTTTCAACCCAGTTGTTTAAACTGGGTGTTATTTTACACTGTTTGCTAACGTTTTTGCTAGCAAAAACTACTTCACCACAAGGCGGTTCTGCTTCACGAGTCGCACGCCTGGCACCTCAATGCCGGACTTGATCGCAGTTTTCAGCTCGGTCTTGTCGAGCTTCGGCGTTACCTTCGGCATGTGGAAGAACTCACTGGGGACAGAAGGAAGGTCGAAAATTTCGACGCTCTCGGATGGATGCAGCCGGATCTGAACCGGAGCTGTCTTGATGCTCTTGATCTCCAAAAGCTCCATCGCATCGACGCATCGGCCTTTGATGTGCTCGATGAGGGACTTGACGAACTTCTTGCGGCGGGCGAGCTGACGTTCCTGCTCTTCGAGTTGTGCTACCAAGCCCTCGAAGTTGGCCACGGCACAGGCGCAGTCGATCAGCTTCTCTTGTGTGTCCAGCGCCAAGGCATCGAAGCGGTCGATGCCGATCAGCTCTCCAGTCTCGGGGTCAGGCTCGACCTGCATGAGCGCGGCGGCGGTGGCCTGAGTCAGCGTGAAAAGCGAAGGGTTCTTGATGGGGTTCAGGGATTCGGTTACGGCGTGCATGGCTATACCTATGAAAAAGCCCTCACTCGGAGGGCTTGGATGAAAGATTGTTAATGCGGGCGTTCAAGTTTTCTATGAGATATTCAACCTGATGTTTGAAGATAACTCGTGGGAAATCATTGGGACCCTTGAGGCATAAAAAAGCCGCGTTGAGGTAATCACATTGGCTACAAATGGCGTAAGCCGTCGCCCTCATTTTGAAGTTGACCGAGGTGTAATTCAGAAGATTGCAAAAGTCCGGGCCCTTGTTTTCATAGACTCGAACCCAAAAAGCGTCGGTTTCCAAAAACTCCGTAAGCCACCAGACGGCCTTTTTCAGATCTTCAAGCTCGTTTCCTTTGAAGGGCGCTCGGATGATGTACTCGATGGCACTGGCTAGCGGATGTGGAAGGTATTTGGTCAAATCCTTTGGTTCGCATTCGAAGCGGTAGCGAGCGTAGTGATCCGGGTGGTTTACGTTATCTGTCATTTTTGCGTCCATAAAAAAGCCGCCCGGGTGGGGCGGCCAGTTGTTTAATAGGTGTGCTCAAGGTGGTTTCGGTCGAGAACTTTCTCAAGCGTGCACCACGCGATTGTCGGCTCGTGAATTAGATCGTAGAAGCGACCTGCGAATCTTGAGTCGGCGGCTTGTAGAACTTTGATCGCTTGCTTTGCGCATTCCCTCCAGAACGGGTCAGCGTGGAAGCGATGCAATCTCTGAATCGCTTGAAGCTCATTATCCGATAGCGTCTTGGGAGACTCGGGCGCGGGCAGAGCCTTCGTCGAATTCCCGTAGTTAAGTCTCTGGATGAACCCGATGGCAAGATCGAACTCATCAGCCTTGATGTCCGTGTACTTGTCAACCTTGAAGAAGGTCTTAAGGCTGGCATAGACGTAGGACTTTGGCACGCAAGCCTCATAAGCCTTGGTGTTGATCGCTCCGATGATCGCGTTTTGCTGTTCGCGGTTGATCGGATGGCGGAAGCGCACCACAGGGCATTGCGGGTGAAGCTGTTGCCTCATCTCATAGAACGCTTTGACAAGTGCGACCTTGAACTTGCGAACTGTCTCGGTGTTCTTGCAGTAGGTCACCAGTAGCGTGGCTTGTTGCTCGTTGAGGATAGCAAAAGTCTCAGGGCGACCCCCTTGAGGATTTTCTACTTTCCGCGTTTCAAACGCGAAAACCCCAAACGTTTCAAAATCGGCTTGATAATTGCGAACGAGAGCAAGGATGTTCTTGTGTTGAACTCCTACGCCTTGCGCGATGATTTCGGATGTGGTGAGGGCTTGCCCATTGCGAGCAAAAACGAGCTGAGTAGTCATTGACTATCTCCTATCAGTACTTTGATATGCGCCCCTTTTGAGAGGGCGGCCGGGTGCTCAAAACCGCTGATAGTCGGCGAGATTATTTCCCTTGCGGGTATTGCATTCTCTTCACGCCCGGCCATAAAAATAGCCGCAGACTTTCGGGGCGGATGTCCGCTATCAGCAAGTGTTTTGAGCACTTGAGCGGATTCTACCCGATTCTGCGGTCTAGAAAACAAAAAAGCCTCGACGAAGCGAGGCTTAGGTGCGAGGTGTTTGTCTACGAGAACAACCAAATGGCGGCTATTGCGAAGCAGACTAAGGTAACTACAACACCACCAAATCCGCCAGAGTCCTTTTTGCGTCCTCTTGAACCTCCTACTTTTGTCCTGTTCGAGAGACCTGTGCCTGGAATAGAGGTGTTTACATACGTTCCTCTTTTTCCGGTTGATAAGCTAATACCCTTTCCGCCAACCGAAGCGCCAATGCCTGATTTCGATAGGTTGAGGTTCACGCCTTTCGCGATCTTGATTCGCTTTCTGAAAGTCCACCCCATGTCTGACCTCTAAAAAGTGATACTGGATCAGATGATTGTGTGGCAAAGGAAGCGAATTGTCAAAGTAGGGGCATGCTCCTCCGTAGAAGAATGAGAGGGGCGAATCTTTCATAAACTCACGGAGGCGGCTCATTGTTGCTATTCGTCTTCGTCAAGTAAGGAGTTGGGGTCAAGTTCAAACTCTCCGCATCCGAGTTCACCAAGCGCGACTCTTTTCGATTCAAGGCATGGAAAACCGACCACGCGTTCTGTGTATATTGGAGTTTTTCGGCAGCAATGTACGAAATTCACATAGTGCTCGTTAAGAACTTCAGCTTGTTCTTGGGCACGTGAAAAGCGGCATAGCAATGCTCTCAATGTTTCACTGAAAGTGACTCCCTTGAATGTCCTGCAATAAATGCAGTTTCGGCATTTTCCGTAAGCCATTTTTTTTACCTCCAGAAAGCCGCCTACAGGCGGCTCATTGATTTTTGGTTTTAAAGAAGACCATCCAGAATGTCTCGCCCTTCTTTCCGCCAGGCTTGCGGTTTCCAAATAGGGGGCGCTGTCCAAAAACGGAAAGCACGACATGAAGCGGAACCTGGTTGTCATTCCATTTGAAGATCAGTGTTCCTTCGGGCCTGAGAACGCGCCAGCATTCTTTGAAGCCTCGTTGCAGGAAAGCCAGCGGGTCTCCTTCTGGAAGAACCCCGTAGCTTTGGCGCATGTATGAGCGCGCTCCAGCGTACTTGAGGTGTGGCGGGTCGAAAACGACGAGCGCGAAGCTTTCGTCTTCAAACGGGAGGTTGGTTACATCCATCTGCACATCCGGACGCACCTCAAGAATGCGCCCGTCGCATTGGATGTAACTTTCATCCCGAATGTCACCGTAGAGCACATAGGGGGCTGCTTTGTCGAAGTAAAACTTCCTGCTGCCACAACAAGGATCAAGGACTGCTTTCATTGTCATACCCTGGCGAAGGATTCGGGTGTTTTGGTCATGGCAACCCACTTGAGTCCATCTTTGAAGTGAACTACGTCGCAGGTGTCGGTTTCTTCGTTTCCCTGATCCACACGTACGAAGAGGTTCCCCATAAAGATAGGGAAGAATCGCCACAGGCCGCCCTTGCCGTACTCAAAGCGAAGGGCTGTTCCGTCGGAGCATGTGATGATGCCCCCTTCAAAATCGTCGTTCCATCCAGGCGCGGTGAACTCTTCGGTGATGTCGCCTTCGATTTCGATCAGGTCGTCAGAAAGTCCAGTAATTGTTGTTGTCATTCGGTTTCTCCAATAAAAAAGCCGCCCAGGGGACGGCTCGTTGTTTGGTGGCCACCGCCCGCGCAGTACCCTACGCAGTTGCAGTCTCTCGACGCTTTGCACACATCGCGGACGGCGACCTAAGAGGGTTAGTCGGGTTTGTACGGCTCGGGCAGCTCTGCCCAGGCCAGAACATCCCACACCACATCGATAATGCCTTCCCACCCTTCGTCGGGGTCGAAGCACGCTGTGTCGATGAGTACTTCTCCTTGATCAGTTCTGTGTGTGACCAGAAGCTGGATGAGCTCGGGTGGTTTTTCGTCTGGCCACTTGTGCCACACGGTTTTGGTTTCGCTCATTGCTCACCTCTTTTCACTTCGCGATTCCGTACGAACTTCGAGACATATTCAAAATTTTCCGGAGACAAGATCACGTCAACGATCAACTCACGATCTTTGATCTCTGGGTGCGGCCTCGTGAAGCTCAGCATGATCCGGTCGTCCTTCATGCGCGTGGCCGTGAAGCCGGTCGCCTCGAAGGGCACTGACCGTAGGGCAGATGCCTGGATGACCTCCTGTGTCTGCATGACTTTCGCGTGTTCCTCGCGGCCTCTGGTGATCGAGTAGATCGAGCTCACAATGTCGAGCAGGATCATGATGAGTACCAACACTCCGAAGCCGATTAAGATGATGTCGCCAGTCTTCATGCTTCACTCCCACGGACGGAAACGTTTTACATTTTCTATGTCGAAAGGCGTGCCATCTGAGTAGTGCCAGCAGTTATCCAAGTAATCGAAGTATCCGCAGAACTTTCTGCCGCCTTCTGTCTCAACTCTCATCAGCACGCTATCTGGTGGCGTCACTTTTGGGAAGTTGTTCCAATCATTTGGGTCGTATTCTTCGAAGACTTCGATTTCATGCTCGTAAAGAAGCATCGAGAACCGATTCACAATTTCGTATCGACCAGGCAGTTCGCCAAAAAAGAGCCTGTAGTCTGCGTCAGTCGTCCCACGGCCTTTGATGTTTTGAAGGTTGCCTTCAATCTGACGGGAAAAGTCACCATCGCTTATTTCATCGAGCTTCTTCTGAAGCTCCTGATCTCTTAGTCTGTACTTGGTCATGACCACCTCACTTTACGACCTCGATGTCGTCGGCTGATAAAAGGATTGTGTGCTGCTGATAAAAGCTTCCGTCCGGGCCTTGCTTGAACGCCCCGAAGGTCACGTAAAAGGCGGGCTCGTCGCTGAGGTATCCGCCATCTCCTCGCAGCTGCCTTTGCACGTCCGTCTGGTTCAGCGTCCAGTCAAGCTTGCGCGAAAAATCGTTGTCCGTGAGCTTGTCCAGCGTCCGTTGCAGGTGCTGGTTTTTGAGTCGGTATCGCATCGGACTACCCCAGTAGGTCGATCCAGAAGCTGAAGCTGGCTCCAACGATGCCAGTTGCGACGATCATCAGAAAAGCGACGAATCCGAGCGCGGCCAGAATTTCGATTAAGTCTTTCATGTGAAAAAAAGGCCGCTCAGTGGCGGCCTATACGTAGAGTTTCAGGGCTGGGACGGTGTCAAAACGGTGGATCGTAGTTCGGTGCCTCCTGACCGTACCCGGGCGGCACTTCCGGCTGTGCGCCATTCTGCGGCGCGGCATGGAAGGCTTTGTAGTCGTCCGTATCTCGGTCTTTCAATCCTTTGAGCTTCTGCTCCAGCTTGACTGGAGTTTCGACTCCGTTGATGATCTCGCTGGCGGTCTTGCGCGTGACAGGATCGAAGAAGCCACTGATGCTCATGTCGAACTTTTCGCGGCCCTGATAGATGTCATTGACGCGCTGAAGGAGCACGCCGATCTGCTTCTTTTCAAGAACAGGGATTCGATAACCCTGTTCTGTCGTGTGATCTCGGCGGTAAACCGTGGTGGCCTGAGTCTTGATCTCATCGATGCCGAGGATGGTCATCAATGCGTGCAGCATTCCCATGCCAAAAGCTTCATCACCGCTGGCTTTCGTGAGTACGAGGCGGGTTGTGCAAAGTGCACTCGTCCGAACGTCCTTGAGCGTGAACTCGATCAGGCTTGCGCCGCTTGCAGTCTGCTTTGCGGCGGCCTGACCGATCCAGACGACGTACTCGCCTGTCTGAGTGATGAAGGAGCCGCCGTCGGCCTTTCGTGCTTTGTCTGTGTCTCTTTTGATGCTGTCAAACATTTTTCAAGTTCCTTAATAAGGGATGTCTTCGATAGGGATGTTGTCGAATCTGTTGCGGGTGCTACTAGGGCTCGGAGGTGTGCGCCTCGGAGCCGACTGCCCGGGTGCGCCTGAGGCGTTACCGTCATCGTCATCATCAGCGGCAATGCCGAGGAAGGACGACAGCGAGTAGCGGCAGGCGTATGTACGGGCGGAGCCGAAAGCTTGCGCGGCATTGATCTTGCCGTTTGCTCCGGACGGCATGAAGAGCTCGGAGCTTTCAAGTGATTGACCGCTTTCGTGCGCGAGTATCGTGCGGACGGTCACACCTCCCTGGACGCTTCGCACGTCTTGATACAGGAAGATGCCATTGGCATTGAGTGCCGGGCGCACAGCTTCGAGGATGCTCGTCAGGTCAGCATACTTGCCGTAATTCGCCTGCTTGTTCTTTTGAACAGTTTTGAAGGCGGCCTGAGCCTTTGCAAGTGCCGCGAAGAGCTTTGCTCGGTCTGCCGGGTTTGGTGCTTGGATCGTCACAGCCGGAGCGGTGACTTCAACTTCTGTGGTCATGTGGTATCCTTTGAACGTTCGTTGATGAACGCCCCTTTTTGATGGCTTTTAGAAAGGGATCGGGCCGTTGGAGTCGTCAGCTCCTTCGGCCTTTTTCGTATCCGGCTCAGGCTCCGGATCTCCGTAACGCTTTTCGTACTCGGCTTCGTACTTCGAGGCGACCGAGTCCATCCAGTCGTCGTACTCTGCAAGTTCTTGCGGTGTCATGATCTGCTCCTCAAAAAAGCTTCCAGTCGAGCAGTGCGACTACGCCTGCGAACGCCATGACGCTGATGCCGATCAAGTCCCAATGTCGAGCGCAGAAATCGATCTGCTTTTCCATGAAGGATTTGATCTTCTGGCGACGTCTCACCGCCTTGCGTACCGATGCCATGCGGCGGTTGTGCGCCTCTGCCGCTGGGTCGAAGTATCTTTCAGTCATGTGGTCTCCTTGTTTAGTAGATGTTTGCTCTCGTGAGAAAATGAAGGTCGCTACACACTTCACTTAATCAACGAGAGCAAACATGTCTTTTCATTCGATTCCTAAAGATTCAAAAACCCTTAAAGAGATCAAAGAAGCCGTTAAAAATTGGTACGAAATCACTTTTTCGTATGAAGGCAAGAGCTATACGGTCCTAGGCGCGATAGTTGGCGTAAATAATCAAGACCGGATATGCCTCTGGGGTGATGTATTAGCAATCGATACAGAACCACAAAACCCCGTGTTGCCCAAGTGCTTTGACATCGAAGGGCTGCGCACCCAAGTGCAAAGAGGAAAGATGCACGGTAGATGTTCCAACGATTACACAGTAGTAATGCGAGCCTGCGAGGCCATTTATGCCTATGGGCCGAGGTGGGACATTCCGAAAGAGAGCAATACGTCAGACGAAGATTCTCAAAAGTTTGGATCTGCCGTCGGTAAGCGAGGAAAAGCTCGAATTGCTCGCGAAAAACTCGAATCATTGTTCAAACAACCAGAGAAATAATCCTTTTGCCTACAGCCTGCGTCGCCAAGGAGCCAGACGACGGGAGCCAGGCCGCAGGCAGAAGGACTCGCCTTCTGGTGGGGTTACTGGAGGAGGTAGATGATCCACGGCAGACTCAGGATCGAGCCGAAGCCAGCCGCGGCGGTCAAAAAAAGCACGGCGGGACGTTCGCCGTGCTCATCAGGTGTCCAAAAGGACTTAAGCAGCTTGCGCATCTTGGTGCTCCTTTACTTGCCGTAGAAAGTCGCGGGCGTAGTCAATCAGCCCTTGGACGTGATCTTTGTCAGTGCCAAAGCGAGCCAAGACGTTGCCTTTTGTGATCGTCAAGCCTTCGTATGCGCACCATTGGATGACGCCCAGCGAGTTGTCGAGGTCTGGCTTTCGAAGGCTCTTTGCAAGACCGCTGATCGATGCCTTGAACTCGTCGAGTCTGATGCCGAAGATGAAGATCGTGCAGGATCCGGTTATGCACAGATCGACGTGTGCGCCGTCCAAGCAGCGGAGGTTGATCAAGTTTTCTCCGCCGCGAGTGAGGTCGCAAGGTTCGACCTGCCACTCGATTGGCTTGAAGTACTTTTTGGCGGTCATGCCGATGCCTCCGTGAAGTCGTATGTGTCTTCGAACCACTCCCAGAGCTTCACGGTGTCGTCGAAGTCAAAATCGAACTCGTCGCTTGTCGCGACCTGCTCGACGATCTCTGAGGCCGTGTCAGCATCAACTTCGTCGAAGATGCCTTCATCGACCATCTGAGTGAGCTTCCTTTGAGCGTCCCAGAAAGGATCTGGGCGATCGGGGAAGCAGTCGTCGTCCTCGCGTCCGGGAGTACCGAACCCTTGTATGAATTCGAAGTAGGTCATGGTGTAGACAACAAAAAAGGCCCCTGATTTCTCAGAGGCCCTGATACGAAAAAGCCCGCGCGAGGCGGGCCTTGTGAATTCTTAGTGTTTGTGTTTAAGGAGCTTCAATGCGAGAGCGAAAGCAACCACAGCACCAACGGCGCAGATGGTTCCGAAAAGTGTCCAAGTGCTCATTCTGTGTACTCCAAAATGTAAGTTAACCCGATTGACACTGCCAAGCAGGCTAGACCAATAAATTGGCCATCAGGCACTCCTTGAAACACGCCAACCGCCAGTCCAGCGACGCCGATCTTTTCGTAGATGTCAGCGAAGCGTTTGACCAGCGCTCTAATCTGTTGATCTGTCAGTTTCATTATATTGTCTCAAGTTGCATCATGACGTATCAGGACGCATCATGTTGTATCACGTGCGCATTCTACTAGTTGAAGAAAAAGTCCCACGTCAGCCCTCGTTTCCAAGGACTGAAATTGGCCTTCTCCCCCCACACGGGTAAGATGATTGAAGCGTCGGGACAGGCAGTTTCGACATATTCAATCACCTACCCAGAGAGGAGAAAATGAGCAAAATCACAACCTTGACGTTCACCGGTAAAAACGGCAGAAAGTACAAATTCAATGTTTACCCCAAAGACACCAAATTCAAGGCGCTTCCTGCTGTATATGCGTTTTTGAGTCTCGGTGATGATGGACGCTATCGGGTTTTGTACATTGGTAAAACCGATGACTTGAGCACCAGATTTGACGGCCACCACAAATGGGAAGAGGCAACCCGTTACGGCTTCAAGTTCATTGGTGTTTGCACTGGGGTTACGCTTCTGAGTCTTGATCTTGACGAGGCGAATTTGATTCAGATGTATCGTCCTCGGTGCAACGAAGTGGTTCCCCACTGACAGGGCTTATCACGGCTTGATACGCTGACCACGCGGCGGCTATGGCGTAGATTTCTCTTTCTTCGTCAATCGTGACCGGCGTGACGATCAGCTTTGAGTCGATGATTTCAATCTTCATGGATATCTCCTAAAAAGTCCCATAGATGCGCCCGCGGTTGCAGGCGCATCGATTGGCCTTTTCCCTGAAGTGAGCGGAGGTGTTCACTCCGCCATGTAGCCCACACTCGGGCATCAAATCAGGTTGCGCGTATTGGCTAGTGCGCTCTCTTGGGCCGTTTGGTCAGGTCGCCATCCACAAACTCAGGCACCACGGGACTTGCACCCGCTTTGCATACGCCTTCGGTGACGCTTGCTTTTAGTTCACCTAAATGATGTTAGACAAAATTGACTTCATCACTTAAGTTGACTTCATTATAACTAAACGCAAAGATTAGGCAAGTCTAAAGGCGTGCATTAGGTGCGCCTAAATGTCACAAGTTGTAAAATGCAGACAATGGGCAACAAAAAAGCCGCCAAAAGGCGGCTTGCGTTGGGTTCGTCAAATTAGAAAGGGGCACTTCCGGATCGTTCGATCACACGACCCACAAGGAAAAATCTATCTAGGTCTGATGCCTCAATAACCTCGTCTTGAGGTTGCTCTGCAGGATTTTCAGAGTGCACCACAATCGATCCATTTAGCTTGGCATAAAGTCGCTTCACGCGAACGGATTCGCCATAACAAAAGATGTAGATCTTCCCATTGACGATTTTCTGACCCGAGCGGCAGTCGCATAGTATTCTGTCGCCATCAAAGAGAATTGGCACCATGCTATCGCCGTGCACTTTGAAGCGTCGGCAGTCCTTTGACTTAACGCCTTGGCTTTTCAGCCAATCTTCTCGGTACAGTGCCCGCCGAATCTCGGTGACTTCTTCATAACTTGGAGTAAAGCAGTCGCCAGCACCAAAAGTGATTTCGTATTCTGGGATTTCGACAAAGCCATCGGGCGTCGGTTCTTCTTCATAGATTTCGCCAACGCCTGCGGACTTTTCTCCTTTCCCTGTCGTGAGCCACAAGGCGTTCACCCCTAAGAACATTGCGGCTTTGATAGCTGAAACGGCGTCAAGACTTTTCGTCTTCCCGTTAAACCATGCTGTGACTGATGCAGGAGCGACCTGACAGTATCTAGCGAGTTCTGCTTTTGACTTACCAGACTCGGCCAGAGCTTCAGCAATGCGGTCTTTGAGTTCTGATGGCATACATCCTCCTTTTTAGATAAGCCTAACCAAAACAAAAAATTTCCGCTCATTAGCACTAAGGTAAGATTTAGGTATAATAAAGCATCAATTAGGCTAACCTAAAACAGGAGTTTTAAGCATGGCAAAGCTTGCCACTCGGCGTTTAGACCCAGAGCGATCGGCCGAGATCATCGAAAGCCTGGGCGGTACATCCGAAGTCGCACGACTTTTTGGGATCAGCGCTCCGAGCGTTACCGAATGGAAGAAGTCGGGGATACCTGACTATCGTCTTCTTGTGCTTCAGATCAAGCACAAGAAGAACCCTGCCGTTCGTAAGTCTTTCGACTTCAATCCGTGCGAAGTGCGCGCATAAGGACATAGCCATGAGTGGGAAAGCTATGTCTTGGTCTAGGACGGTCAAAGTAGGATCGTCCAGCGCAAAGCAGGTGTTACGAGAGCTTTGTATCAGTCAAAACGAATTGACTGGCCAATGCACGTTATCGATCAATTCTTTGATCGAGATCACCGAGCTTTCCGAAACAACGGTTTTGAAGGCTCTTGCCATTCTCAAGGCGAGAGGCTTTATCTACGTTGAGAAAATAAAGACCCAAAACGGGTGGGGAAATTCCTACAGCTTTCCTCTGATGGAGAGTACCCCTAAAAATGAGGGTACCCCTAATTCTAGGGATACCCCAAAAATTGAAGGTTCCCCTAGTTTTGAGGGTAAGGGTACCCCTAATTCTAGGGATACGGGTACCCCTAAAACTAGGGATCTAAAAAAAGAAGAAAAAAGAGAAAAAAAGAATCCCAAAACTTCCTTCTCCATTCCTCGACCTGAAGATGTGCCCGAACAACTTTGGGCGGACTTCGTCACACACCGCAAGGCCAAGAAAGCTCCGATAACTGAAACGGTCATCAAGCGCACGCGCTCCGAGGCCGCCAAGTGCTCCATGACGCTTTCGCAGGCCATCGAGATGATGGTCGCTCGCGGCTGGCAAGGGTTTGAAGCTCGGTACGTCCTTGATAACCGTCAGTCGCCTGCCAAGCCTGCACAACAGCTTGAGCTTTCGCCGCAAGCCATCGCTCGGCGTCGACAGGCCGCCGCAAACAAGGTCTCGCCTGAAGATGCGGCCATCGCAGATATGTGGGAGGACATTTTCGGATGATCCCGACCCGCGAACATATTGCGGCTTTTGAGAAGAAAGAACCGCTTAAGACGATTCGACTCGTTTTTGCAAAAGCCCCATCAAAGCACAAGTACGAAGCCGACTACGGCTATTCGGGTGACACGCTGACCATTGTCGTCGAAGGCGACGGCATCGGTCGCGCCGACTGGAGCTTTTGCAAAGACAAGGTCGTCTGGTTCTACGTCGAGCCTGAGGTGCGATTCCGCGCAACCATCGTTTGGAAAAAACTGCTTGAGCCTGCAAATCGCCCAAAGCTGATCCTTACCGATATGCCCAACGGCTTGGCTGTGTACGACCCCGCAACCAACAAACAGGAGAGATTCAATCATGAGTGAAGCGATTCCTTGGCAACCTGAGTACTTCCGCCAAACATACGAAGAACTTCAGACCCAGTACATCTTTCGTCGTGCCGAAGAATACGAAGACGAAATCATGTGCATCTTTAACGGCATTGAGACGGGGGCAGCTTGTCCCTTTGCCAAGGGCTTGAACTTCCGCAAGGGCGAAGTCACTCTGTGGGGTGGCCCCAACGGAAACGGAAAAAGCCTTCTAACTGGACAGGTCGCTATGCAACTCGCTGACGTCGGCGAACGCGTGGCAATCCTCAGCTTCGAAATGCTTCCGAAGTACACCTTTGCACGTCTTGCCCGTCAACGGCTCGGGTCAAAGAATGTTCAAGTCGAAGACCTTCGTCGGTTCTTTGCCATCTATCACAACTCGCTGTTCGTACTTGACCACAAGGGCGCGATTGACTACCGCGAAGTGATGGGCGCAAGCATCGTCGCCACTCGCGACTACAAGTGCACGCACATCGTTATTGACAACCTCTCAAAGATCGTGGCCGGCGATACCGATCTGGACAGCCAAAAGGAAGTCGTTCAGGCAATTTGCGATCTTGCACAACAGCTCAATGTCCACATCCACCTTGTCCACCACGTGCGCAAAACGAAGGATGAAGCCGAAGAGTTGAATAAGTACAGCTTCAAAGGTACTAGCGCAGTCGTCGATCAGGTTGATAACGCAATCCTGATCCAGAGAAACAAAGTCAAAGAAGCCAAACGAGCAGAAGGCAGTTTGTCATACCAGGACGATGCTGACTCTGGCGACACCTTCATGCACGTGGTCAAGCAAAGGAACGGCGACTGGGAGGGAAAGATTCACCTTTGGTTCAACACTAATGCAAACGCTTTTTGCGAAGACATCACAAAGAAAACGCCGTGGGAGATCTAGGCATGAGCATGAAACGTCTACTGAAAGCGGCATTCTGCTCGGCTGGCTTCATGCTCGTGGTTTCTACTTTGATTTTTCTTTTTCCGCCCATTGTCTTTTCCATTGCCATGGTATTTGGCGTACTGACGACGGTTCTTTATTTCGCTTTTAACGCCTTGGAAGAGTAGAAACGATGAGCAAAAAACGTCTACTGAAAGCGGCTATTGGCACCTTGGCGACATATACCGCGTGCGCGATTTTTATCTTTGGTGTTTTTCCGCTGGTGCCGCCTGATCTTTGGCGCAAAGGCATTGAAATTGTTGCGGGGATTCTTCTTTTTGTCGGTATTACAGCCGTAATCACGTACTTCTTTTATGACCAATTCAAGGACTGAGCTATGAACTACGAGATTCAATTGGATGGGGATGATCTGCTGACCATCATAAGCCTCTTAGAAAACGCTGGCTCTGCACGTTTGGCGGTTAAGGTCCGTGATCAGCTCTACGAGCAGCGTAGGCGCAAGCTGGCGCAAATTTCTGACGTAGGCAGTAGGGGTACACGGGGAGCTTCTTATGAAGACGTAAAACGTGTTTTTGACGGCTTTTTCGGAGAGAGTCAATGAGCAAGGATGATGATCTCAAGTGGATTGAGGAGCAAGGGTACAAAGCTGCCATTGCGGGTGAAGCGATTTCAAATTACGGGTATGGAAAGGACGAGAAAGGAGCTGCTTTTCATCGCGGATACTACCGGGGAATCGTGTGGCTGAATCGCAAGCGCGAAGAACAGAAGGAGTCAAGACGATGCGAGAAGGATACGACGGATGGGCAAAGCAAGACGGGTGGAATGGATCGTGAAGCCTGAAGGATGGGACTGGTGATGTACTCAGCACAAGCAGGACTATACGCAAAAGGGCGTTTAAAGACCGGCGAGATGAATCGCACTGAGGCCGCCTATCGTGACCACTTGGAAGCCGAGAAGAGGGCCGGGCGAATCTTGGAGTTTTGGTTCGAGCACATCAAGCTAAAGATCGCTGACAACGCTTGCGGCTACACGCCCGATTTCATGGTCATGCGAGCCGACGGCGTGATCGAGCTGCATGAGGTCAAAGGCAGCCTGCGCATTTTCCAAGAAGATGCCAAGGTCAAAGCTAAGGTCTGCGCGGACATGTACCCGTTTCCTGTCAAGGTCGTCTGGCCGCGAAAAAAGAAAGACGGCGGCGGTTGGGAAGAAATGCAGTATTGAGGAGGCGAGATGCTCTCAAAAAGTGACGAAGAAATTCTGACGGAACGCCTCCGCAACTGGGGGCGGTGGGCGGCGACTGGAAGACATGCCAGGTCCACAATTCTCTATCGCATGATGGTTCAAGCTGGAGAAATTAAGGTGGAGCCTTCAGAGCCATATCGACAGATTGACATTTTTGATGCTCTTTTGGTGGACCGTGCTTGGAGGATGTTGGCTCAACGCCCGGCAAGGTATTGGATAGCTAAGTGGGCACTGGTAGTCCATTACGCCTTCCCGTGGATGCCTGTCCGAAGTTTCATTGAGTGGGTTAAGAAGGAGACCCGAATCCAGTTCGGACATGAAATCCGCATCAACAGCAAGGACTATGACATCCTGCTGGAGACCGCAAAGTATCAGATCTTTAACTTAATCAATTTGCATGCCAGCAAAAAATTGACATCAATTTGAGCTTGACAAAATTTTTTAAAAGGCTATATTTGAACCAAGAAAATTTGTAAGCCTGTAGTCAGTGCCGTGATTGGGAGCCGTGTGGCTCCCTTGTCATGCCCGGAAGAAGTAGAAAGCCTCGCCATAAAAAGCGGGGCTTTTTCGTAGGAGATGTCCTCATGGATTTTGAAAAAGACTCCATCGTCTCTGTCAATGTTCAGGGAGACATTTCTATTCGTCTTCCTGAGAAAAAGATCAGAAAACACATGACGACAGATGAGATTTCGGCTGCTCTGCGAAGTCTTCTTCCCGTTGTGGCTTGTGTTTTTCGGCTCAACGTTGGAGATCCTTCAGTCGTTTACATTGAAAAAAAGGAAGGATGCCTTGGCATTGACCTTGATACAGAGAAAACACCTTGGGGTGACAGGGCAAAATTAGGAAAGGTCAAAACGGTTTTGCTTTGAAGAATTCTTGCTCAAGATTCCTGATTTCACGCGACTTTATGGCTCGTCCCAAATGCATCCAGTTAGGGAATGTGAACGAATTTGCGGTATTGATGTTGAGCGTTCCGACTTCAGTTCTGGTTAGTGCGGAAAACATGATTCCCACAAGAATTAGTCGTTGCGCGCCAAGCTGAAAGGTCAATGCCCCATTTTTCCCGATGTCACTGTAACCGTTCAGGTCGCAGATAACGACTGGAGATCCAGATGATCCTGGAAACACTGCAATGTCAACAATGAATTCAGGATTCCCATTGAAATCGAAATTTATAGGACTCGCGGTAATTCCTCGTCTCACAAGTGGCAGATTGTTGGTTTCGTCGTAAAGCCCCGAAGGGTATCCAACCATAGAGATGGATTCGATAGCGTCAAAAATTTGGTCGTCTGCCGGAATATCTTCGTCGGAAAAGTGCCGATAAAAAGGCACAAATCCAACAGGAAGATTTGTGAAGCGCAGTTTTTTGAGACTAAAGCAGCATAGGTCGATGGCTGAGTTGGGGTGTCTGATAACGTCCTGCTCAGAAAGAAGTGCGTTTAGTGTGTAATGTTTCCCTGATGGAAATTGTTGTGACGGATCTGAGGCTTCTCGAATTGGAAGAGACAAAACATAAGTTCCAGCTTTCGGAGGAAGGACGTGATTGTTGGTAATGATTGCGGTTTCGTGGCGGTCACCGTGTCTAAAACCAAAGTAGAAACCAGTCCCAACCGAGTCAGCAGAAACTACGTTTAGTCGGATGGTTGAGTACATGAGATTGTGTGCTAAGGTATTCGCGTACATAGAAACTCCTGTTACGAAAAAGAAGCCCTGGGATTCCAACTCCTAGGGCTTCTTTAAATTAGTCGAATTTGTGCAGAGTCAGCTCGAAGTAGGCTCCGATGGCGAACAACGCATCCTCAATCGCATCAAGGCTCGCTCCCTCTCGGTCGAAATCGACAAGTCGCTGTGCTTGAGGGTGAGAAATCTTTAGAAGTCGAGCCAGATCAGCTACTCGATACCGATTTTCAAGCATGTAATTCCACAAGAGAATTTTTGCCTGAACCTTGATCGGCATCTGTACGGCCAGCTGGTCACTTACATCATCGTTAGGGAACGGAACCGGCCGCTTGCTCTTGCGGTAATGCGTTTGCAAAACGGTAGGAAGCATCGTGGCCAGCTTCTTGGTCGCTTCTTCTTCACTCTTGACGATGATTGGCTCAAGTTCGGGAATGCTCGGAACCGAGGCCTGCAAACCTGCTTCGGTTTTGATGGTTTTCACAAGATAGAACATAATCCCTCCTAGGGTGAGATTACTTGAAGCTCCGTCCCGCCCCTCTACGGGGCGGGGTTTGCTAGAAGAACAGCCTGATCAGTTCGATCAGGAACCTGCCGATGTCGAAGTGAATGTGGAAGACTATTCGATATCGGCTTCTACTTTTTGGAGCTCTCAAGCTTTTCTCACCTCCTTGGTGTGTTGTTTATCATAGTTAGAATTATACTGAAACAGCTTAAAAAATCAAGCGAAAACAGTATTAAATAGGGAATTTTTTAGCCCCGTGGCCATAAGGTTTCGGGGCTTTTTCATGACAAAAAAATAAGCCTCTCAGGTGGTCAGACCCGAGAGGCTTTTTTCGTATCTGAAAGGACATTTTCAGACATGCGAATTTTAACTTATTTGCTTAGGACAAAGATGAATTTCCGCGTGTTCCTTGTCTGGCTTTACGCCGTTTCGGCGGCCTGTCTGAGCCTGGGGATTCTCTTTCAACTCTATCGAGCTGCTAGGGCACTGGCAGACATGGCTCCGATTCTGGCAACGGCAGCAATGAAGTAGTAGCGAGATTTTTATAAACATGACCGAACTTAAAATCGTCTATCGCAAGGTCGAAGACCTTATCCCTTACGCTCGCAATGCTCGTGTGCATTCGGACGCCCAAGTTGCCGAGATCGCCGCCAGCATCAAAGAGTACGGATGGACAAACCCCATCTTGCTCGATGGCAACAGCGGCATCATCGCCGGCCACGGCCGCTTGATGGCCGCACGAAAGCTCGGCATGGATGAGGTGCCCACCATCGACATCATCGGCCTCACAGACACCCAGAAGCGTGCGCTTATCCTCGCGGACAACAAGATGGCTTTGAACGCCTCTTGGGACGAGGACATGCTGAAGCTCGAACTCGCCGAACTGGTGGGGGGGGGGAATCGAAGGCCTCATCACGGGCTTCTCGCAAGACGAAATCGATGATCTCTTAGATGACTTTGATGAGTCCGCTGAGGTCGAGGAAGAAGAGCTTCCGGAACCTCCGCAGGAGCCTAAAAGCAAGCCGGGCGATTTGTGGATTCTTGGTAACCACCGACTCTTGTGCGGCGACTCAACTTCACCTGACGACGTAGCCCGTCTGATGGGAGATGATCGAGCAGACCTGTGGTTGACAGACCCGCCTTACAACGTCTCATACACAGGCAAGACGAAAGACTCGCTCACGATTCAAAACGACGAGATGGATGACGAATCCTTCCGTCGTTTTTTAGTATCAGCTTACTTCGCAGCCGATTCGGTTTTGAAGGATGGCGCTTCCTTCTATATCTGGCACGCAGACTCGGAGGGGTTCAACTTCCGTGGTGCATGCCGAGATATAGGTTGGAAGGTGCGGGAATGTCTCATCTGGGTCAAGAACGCTTTTGTCATGGGGCGTCAGGATTACCAGTGGAAACATGAACCATGCTTATATGGCTGGAAAGAGGGCGCTTCGCATAACTGGTACTCAGATAGAAGCCAGTCGACTGTTCTAGAGTTTGCTCGCCCAAGCCGTAATGGCGAACACCCGACCATGAAGCCTGTGGAGCTGTTCCGCTATCTGATTGGGAATTCCACACGCAAAGGGCAAATCGTACTGGATAGCTTTGGCGGATCCGGAACAACTCTGATCGCTTGCGAGGACATAGGTCGAAAAGCTCGACTTATTGAACTTGATCCTGCCTACTGCGATGTGATCATAGAGCGATGGCAAAAGTTCACGGGACAAAAAGCAATCCGCGAGTCTGACTCAGTCTGCTTCGATGAGCTGGAGGTTGCGGCATGAACAACCTCACTATTGAACTGACTGGGAACGAGGCTCGCTTGATCTTCTATGCCATCAAGAATCGTAAGAGCAAGGTAGCTGAGAATGTTCGCGAGAAGCTCATCCGAGCGTCGGAAAAGAACTTCATGAAGCGACAGCACAAAGAGTTGGCGGCCAAGGACAGGACTGCGGGTCCTCCCAGCGATAAAAAAGCGATGCGGGTTGCACCCAGCCCACAGTTCGTCTAGCTACAAGTTTTCAAAAGGGTGGCCAGTCCAGTAGATGCTGTGAATTCACAGCGAAGCTGTGGAGGTGGCCACTTTGGAGGGTACATGTCTTCGATCAGCCAGCGTGAGTTTGCCAAGGAGATCGGCCGGTCTCGTGCGTGGGTTCAGGGAAAAATCGCCGAGGGGGTGTTTGAAAAGAACCCTGACGGCTCCCTGAACCACGAAAAGGCGCTCGAGGCTTTTTACGAGCATGAAAGAGCCAAGGGGGCAAAATTTCCAGATCTGAAATCGTCGGCCAATCTCTCGGAGGCTTTGAAAAAGGCACAGCTTGCGACTCAAGTAGCCACTGCAAAACTGCGCGACCTTGAGTTCAAGCAGAAGAACGGTGAGCTGGTTTCTGTCGAAGAGGTCGAGGCGGACGCCATGCAGGTCGCCGCTAAGCTTCGGGCTTTTTGCATGTCGGCTCCGACGCGTTTTTCTGGCTTGCTTGAGGGGCGCTCGCAGCGCGAGTGTGAGGCGGTTTTGCGCAAGCTTTTCAGCGAACTTTTGATCAGCATCCACGACGGGCGCTTCTTTGACGACGATGACTTCAAACTTCATTTGGAGGAAAGCTCTTGAAAAGTACACCCTGCCTCCGTCTGATCTGACGGGTAGCGAGTGGGCGGACAAGTGCCGCGTGGTGCCCGCAGGAACATCTCCCGAACCCGGGCCGTGGCGCACAAGTCGCACGCCTTATCTCAAAGAGCCTGTCGACGCGGCGACTGATCGGCAGACCGAGATCGTGGTGATGGAGTTCAGCTCCCAGCTTGGAAAGTCCGAAGCTTTGCTGAACGTGATCGGTTACTTTGCCGACCAGGAGCCGGCACCACAGCTCATGCTTCAGCCGACCGTTGAAATGGCCGAAGCTTTCTCGAAAGAACGTATCGAGCCGATGTTTCAGGCGTCGCCCGGTTTGGTCGGGAAGCTTGAGGAGGGTAAAGACGGGCGCGGGAGTGCGAAGAAGTCTTCGACCACTATTCGTATGAAGCACTACCCGGGCGGCTATCTGGCGCTTGTCGGTGCGAACTCGCCCGCAGGTCTGGCCTCGCGTCCTATCCGCGTTCTGCTTTGCGACGAAGTGGACCGTTATGGGACGACAAAAGAAGGCGACCCTTTGAAGCTCGCCATTCAGCGCACACAGAACTTTGCGAACCGCAAGATCGTTTTGGTATCGACGCCGACGGTTAAAGGCATTTCCAAGATCGACGATTGGTTTGAGCGCTCGGACAAGCGTTATTACTACGTGAAATGCCCGCATTGCGGCCACGAGCACAAGCTCGAGTGGAAGAACGTCTTATGGGCGACTGGAGAAGACGGCAAGCCGGATCCGATGACCGCGGCAATGTATTGCCCTGAGTGCGGGGCGCAGGAGCGCGGTGCTTACAAACCGAACCCGAAGATGCTTGAAAGCGGGCGATGGATCGCAGAAAACCCGGGCGCGAAAGTGCGCGGTTACCACTGCAATGCGCTTTACTCGCCTTGGGTGAACTTGCACGACCTTGTACACGAGTTTTTGGAGTGTACGGAGAATCAGGACAAACACGGCTTGATGGAGTTCGTGAACCTGAAGCTCGGCGAGCCGTGGATCATGCGCGATCCGAACGCCGGTGAGTGGCAACCACTCTTTGAGCGACGCGAAACGTATCCGAAAGAGACTTTGCCGGCAGGCGTTTTGATGCTCACGGCCGGCATCGACATCCAGCACGACCGCGTCGAGTGCTCCGTCTACGGGTGGGGCATCGGATGGGAGTGCTGGGGCATCCGGCACTACGTCATCCCCGGGCACATCCGGGACAAAGCGACGCAGACTCAGCTTGATGAAGTCTTGAGCACGGTTTGGACGCATTCGAGCGGCCAAAAAATGATCATCAGTTGCGCCTTTATCGACTCAGGCGACGGCACGGTCACGAATGAGGTCTATCGGTACACGAAGCTACGCGAAAGACGGCGTGTCTTTTCGATCAAAGGTCGTGCCGGCGCAGGTTTGCCGCTGACCGGAAGACCGTCGAAGGCCGGTGTGGAGAAGGCGACGCTGTTTGTGCTGGGTGTGGACTCAGGCAAGCAGATCGTGGCCGATCGTCTTGACAACACGCAGCCTGGGCCGGGCTATGTCCATTTCGATGAGAGCCCGAGTGCCGGATTTGATGAGGTGTTTTTCAAGCAACTCACGGCTGAAGTGCTTGAGACGAAGTTCGAAAAGGGCGTCAAGCGGATGGAGTGGGTCAAGATCCGAGAGAGAAATGAGGCGCTTGACTGCTTTGTGTACGCCACGGCTGCAGCGGAGGCTTTGACTCCGAACTTTGACATCTTGAAGACGTACTACGAGAGAGCGTCGCAGCCGGCATCGGTTGCTGCACCTCAAAGACGCCGAGGCACGCTTTCTCGAGGCGTGTCGATTTAAAAGGGTTGAATTAGGTGATATACGATGGAAAAAGATAACGATCTTCCGTTGACAGCACGAGTGGCGCACTGGGCTTTAGTGCTTCTTCTTGTTGGATTCGTAGCACATTGCTATATCGACTGGTTTGGTGACTTATGGCTTGGATAACGATCGACGAGGCTCGCGAAAACCTCAAGATGTGGCTCGCCGCCGAAAAAGAGATTTGCGCCGGCGGACAGTCCTACACCATTGGCTCGCGCTCACTTTCGCGCGTCAATCTCGCCGAGATCGCGGAGCGCATCACGTACTGGCGCGGAGTTGTAGCCAATCTTGAAAACGGAAACAGTTCACGGAGACGCGTATGGCGCGCAGTACCAAGAGACCTGTAAAGTCAAAAAAGTCGGACAAAAACAAGCAGCCTGCTGGAAATGAGATTCAGCAGGCTTTTTTGCATTTGCAGAAGGCTGTACTGAATTCTGGCTATTCGCAGGGCGGAGCCAGTTACGCAAAGAAGTCCGTGATCGGATGGCTTTCCGGACTTGGCGATGCCGACGACGACATCGTCGAGAACATCGAGACTCTGCGCAGTCGGTCCCGCTCGCTTTTCATGACTTCGCCGCTTGCGACCGGCGCTTTAAAAACCGTTCGCACGAATGTCGTGGGTAGTGGCTTGGCCTTGAATGCCCGCATCGATGCACGCTTTCTCGGCCTTTCGGATGAGGAAGCGCAGGAGTGGGAAGCGAACACTGAGCGCGAATGGCGATTGTGGGCCGAGACTACGGCGTGCGATGCCGAGCGCCGGCAGAACTTTTACCAGCTCCAGAGCTTGGTCTGCCTATCGGCGCTGATGAATGGCGACGCCTTTATCGTCTTGCCGCTCACGCCACGTGCCGGCATTCCTTACGACTTGCGTGTGGGAATTATCGAGGCCGATCGAGTTTGTGATCCGATGGGCAAGGACCCGAAGAAAAACATCTTGGGCGGCATCGAGGTCGGGCCTTACGGTGATATGCGGGCGGTCTACGTGGCCAACCGCAACCCCTATGCGACACCTCGCGCACCAGAAACCTATGTCACGAAGTGGACGCGCATTCCGGCCTTCGGCGAAAAGACGGGGCGTCGCAACATCCTGCATGTGATGACGGACGTTGAGCGCCCGGCCCAGCGCCGAGGCGTGCCGTTCCTTGCGCCTGTGATCGAAGAACTCAAGCAGCTGAAGCGCTACACGGACGCCGAGCTGATGGGCGCTGTGGTTAGTTCCTTCTTTACGGTCTTTGTCAAGACGAAGACACCTGATGAAGGGCCGCTTGGTGGTCTTGGCCAAATGCTTCCGGATCAAATGCGAGTTGATCCGGATCCGAAAGCTTATGAGCTTGGCAATGGCGCAATTGTTGCGCTGGACCCGGACGAGGATGTGACCTTTGCCGACCCGAAGCGACCGAACTCCTCCTTCGAGGCATACGTCACAAGTCTGTCGAAGTACATCGGGGCGGCTCTTGAGCTTCCCTATGAGCTGCTTTTGAAGACCTTCAACTCCAGTTACTCCGCTTCGCGTGCGGCGCTCTTGGAAGCGTGGAAGACCTTCCGCATGCGCCGCGACTGGCTGGTGAGTTCTTTCTGCCAGCCGGTTTACGAAGAGTGGCTTGCGGAAGCAGTACGAAAGGGCCGAGTTGAAGCTCCGGGCTTTTTCAGTGACCCGGCTATTCGCGCGGCTTGGAGCGGCGCGGAGTGGGCCGGTGATGCGCAGGGACAGCTTGATCCGCTCAAGGAAGTGCAGGCCGCTCAGGCTCGCGTGGCGGCTGGCTTGTCTACCTTGACACGCGAGGCCGCGGAAATGACCGGAATGCGTTTTGACCGCATAGTGGAAACGCGACGCCGCGAAGAGTCTTTGTTGAGAGAGGCCGGTTTGAAAGCCGGCGCTGAAGCACCTGCGCCGGAAGCAGCTCCGGCTGACGGGGAAGAGGAAGGAAACGATGAATAAGAAATTTTGGAACGTATCGCGTTCTGCGACAGGGCGATACATGATCGATCTTTTCGGCTACGTCGGCGGATCAAAAGACGGCTGGCTTATCGAGGGGTTCAATGAAAATGAGTTCCTTGATGAGTTTCGACAAATTCCGGTTGATGCACCGATCGACTTGACGATCAACTCCACCGGTGGCTTGGTCTACACGGCCTTGTCGATCTACTCGATCTTGTCGGCTCATCAGGCCCCGATCACCATCCGCGTCAACGGCGTGGCGATGTCGGCGGCCACGATCATCACGTCTTTGCCCAATGCCCACGTAGTGATGCCTCTGGGGTCGATCATGATGATCCATCGCGTGTCGTCCGGAGCTGTCGGTAATGCTGACGAGATCAAGAAAGAAGCGGAAATCACGCAAAAGATCGAAGACCAGTTAATTGACATCTATGCCAAAAAGACAGGGCGCGACGAAAAAGAAATCCGCAAGGCGGTGGAAGCCGAGACATGGCTATCGGCTCAAGAGGCTGTGGAGTTTGGCCTGGCCGATGAAGTGGATGAGGCGGTTACTGTCACGAACTCGCGAGAAGGCGGCGTGACGATGGTAAACGGCTTGGAAATTCCGCAGGGGATGCTTGCGAAAGTTCCGAGTCGTTTTTTTGCGGCCGCCGAAGGTGCCCGCCGCGATTCAATCGAAGGAGGATCCTATGGATCTTGAAAAATTGAAGGCGGAGCACCCTGATCTGGTGCAGCAGATCCGCCAGGAAGCGATGGAAGAAGGCCGTAAAGCCGAGCGTGAACGCATCAATGCGCTTGAGGACCTTGCGATGCCGGGTTTTGCGAACCTGCTGGCCGAGGCAAAGGCCGACTCGAGCATCACGCCCGAAGCCTTTGCCGTGAAGATGGTTAAGGCGCAGAAGGCCTTGCAGAAGAAGTCCGCTGGTGATGCGGCGGATGACGCCAAGGGTCTTGAAGCCGTTTTGCAAGATGGCAATCTGGGCCTTCAGGAACAGCAAGAAGATGAAGACGAGGCCGAGATGGCCGCAGTGATCGAAGCCGGCAAGCGCGGCTTCCGCAATCGCAAGTAATTTGGAGGTAACTATGGCTCTTCAGAAACCCACTGAAACGCTGACCCGCGACAACCTTTTTGCCGCGTTGCAGATCCTTCCGGTTGTGACCGGTACGTGGCAGATTCAGCCCAATCAGGGCGTACTCAAGCGCGGCACGCTAATTAGTGAAGCGGGCAAGAAGTGCGCCAAGACTGCCGCCGAGGAAGGGGAACCTGACGGTGAAGGCACGCCTGAAATCGTTGATGATGTCTACTGCATCCTCGCAGATGACACTGATACGGGCACGGATAGCGCAGTCACGGCCCCGGTGTATTTCACGGGCGAATTCAATCAGGATGCATTGATCTATGACACGGCCAACTCGGCCCAGCTTCGCGACTTCATGGTGAGTGCTCGCAAGGTCGGCATCTTCTTCCGCACGAATATCTAAAAGAATTTTCAGGAGACATTCAGATGGCTGATATTTTCTCTACCAAGCGCATGCTCCAGATGATTGAGGAGGGAAATCTCTCCAACTACGCCTGGCTGCGTGATCGCTATTTTGCAAACCATGCCACTTTCGATACGAAGACTGTCGAGTTTGACCTTGTTGGTAAGGGTGACCGTAAGATCGCTCCCTTCGTGAATCCCCGAGTTGGAGGTCAAGCTGTGGACCGTCAGGGGTTCCGAACACTTTCTTATGAAGCTCCTGAAGTCTCTCCGATGACGGTCACGACGGCGGAAGACCTCATGAACCGCATGCCGGGTGAGAATCCGTACTCGACTCGTTCTCCGGCCGAACGCGCCGCAGAGCAGCTTGGAAAGGACCTGGCCAAGCTCGACGAGATCATCACGCGCCGTGAAGAAGTCATGTGTGCCGAAGCGCTTTTCAGCGGCAAGGTTACCGTGAAGGGTATCGGATATGACGAAGTGGTCGATTACTGGAAGGAATTGGGCGCTGAAAAGCCTGAGACCACGCTCACCACGAAGTGGGACGCTTCCAGCACGACAGCCAAGCAGATTGCCAAAGACTTGCGCGATCTTCGATTGAACATGATCCAAACGAGCGGTTTTACGCCGACCGATTTGGTCATGGGGCAGAAGGTGTGTAACACCATTCTTGACAAGCTCTTGGATGCCTCGATGCTCGATATGCGCCGTGTTGATGTGGGTAAGATCGACCCTCAGCAACTGCCGCAGGGTGTGACTTACTGGGGGCATCTGAAGGATTCGGCGCTCGATCTCTACTCTTATGACAACTGGTACTACGACGAAGAGACGGATACGGAAGTCGCAATGGTGCCCGAAGACAAGGCGCTGCTTGCTTCTCCGAATGTTCGCACGACCCTCGCCTATGGTGGTTGCGGCCTTATCGGTGCAAACAATGTCACTGTTGTAAGAGGTGAACGCATCCCCGATTCTTGGGTACAGCGTGCTGCTCCGGCCGGCCGCATCGTGCAGATCAAGAGCCGCCCGCTGCCGATCATCCAGCAGGTTCTCGGCTTCCACGTCGTCAATCCTCTGACGGCTTAATCATGAAGGAGCGGGAAACCCGCTCCTTTTTTTCGGAGTTGCAGCATGAAAGTACAAGCTAAGGTCAGTCTTTTGCACGACTCTCGTCGCATCATCTGCGGACGCGAGTTCGAGATCGATGATGCAAAGGCTAAAGCGCTGATCGCAGAAGGATTGGTCGAGGCAGTTGGTCAAGAGACCAATCGTAAAGAGAAGGCTCCTGCGAAGACCGTCAAAAAGACCACTTCCAAGCGCGGTGCTAAGGTCGAGCAGGCTAAGGTTGCCGAGGAAGAAGGCGTTCCGGAAGGCGCTTTCAACTTGCCGGAAGCGGAGGATTGAAATGGGGTTCAAGGACGTAGTCAGATCGGATATTGACAGGGTCTTTTTGAACCTTCAGGAGTTTGCCGACGAGCACATTGTTCAAGGCGAGACTGTGAAGTGCGTGATCGACACGATCGAGACGCAGGAGTCCGGTGCTTCTGATCGGTACGGCGTCTTTGCAACCGACATTCGCATCCACATGGCCGAAGGCATCATCACAACGCCGGTCGAAAACGAAGAGATCAGCGTAGACGACTGGACGTTTACGGTCAAAAAGGTCAGTCGTGAGATGGGCATGCTTGTTATCGAAGCGCGCAGGTACGACCAATGAAGAAGGACTTTGAGGTCTTCCTTGGAGACGGTTCGAGGGGCATCAAGCAGGAGCTTGAAAAGGCCGCGCAGACTCTTGTGGGCGTCAAGTGGGGATACGAAACGGCGGTTATGCGTGCGCTTAATCGCTCGGCGATCACGGGGCGCTCTGAAATTGTGAAATCCACCAGAAAGGGATACACGGTCAAGGCAAAGCCTATTCGCAACGCGATCAAGATCGAGGAAAAGGCAACTGTCGACTCTTTGGAGACGATGCTCACGGTTCGATCTACGCGTATCGCTCTTTCGAACTTCAAATTCACCCCGAAAACCGACACAACGGGCAACGCCCGTAAACCGGTGAAAGTGGCGGTGAAGCGAGGTGGTGCTCCGAAGCCCATAAAAAACGCCTTTGTCTACAAAGGTCGCATCTTGCAACGCACAGACACGACCTCGACACCGTTGATTGACATGACTGGTCCGTCGGCGCCTTCGATGGTTGGCAATGCAGCAGTTTCGACGGAAGTCGAAACTGCTATGAGATCGACTTTTCTAAAGCGCCTAGACCATGAGGTCTTGGAAGTACTTCGGTCAGGTGTGAAGGGTAAGAACGGAGGAAAGATTCATGGTCGAGATTGAGCTTTGCAAGGCAATCCGCGAGTTCGTGGCTCATGCCGTCAAAGACTTGGAGCTTCCGGTTCAGGTCAAGAACGACGGCGGAGACGAGTACTGCGAGCACAAGGTTCCGAAGATCGTCAACGGCTACTTGCCTCCGAAGCGCTCTCAAAAAGAGGATGACATTCCCTTCATCATGGTGCGTCCCGATGCGGGCACAACCGCAGATGAAGAGACGCGGGTCGAGGTGAGCATCATCTTCGGCGCGTACTCGAAGACCGATGACGGCTACGAGCACTGCATGAACATGCTGACCGTGGTCCGCACTGCGCTTTTGTCAATGCCTTTCGGCGTACTGGCAAAGCGATACATCCTTGAGCGTGAACTTTCATGGCAGAACTACCCGGACCACCTCGATGCCTACTGGCAAGTTGACCTTAAGACCGCCTGGCGATTGAGAACTGTGATCCCGACAAATCCCGAGTACTAGGAGGATTCGATGGCCAAAAAAGTCATCAAGAAAAAGCCGCCGCGCAAGGTAGTGTACGTCGGACCTACGCTAAAGCGAGGTCTGCTTCGGCAGTACGCCGTCTTTTGGGACGGTGAGTATCCGGCGAGCATTCAAGAGCTCAGAGACAAAAGCCCCGCAGTGCGGGGTCTTTTTTTACCGGTCGAGTCTTTGACTGAGGCCCGGCGACGTGTGCGCACGAAAGGTGATCTCTTGAACACCTTTGTGTCCCGCATTCAAAAGGAAATTGGAGGTTAAGCATGCCTTACAAGCATGGCGTCTATGTGAGCGAAGTACCGACTTCGCTTTTGCCGGCAACCACGGTCGAATCCGGGATGCCGGTTTTTTTTGGTACGGCTCCGGTCAACATGGCCGACGTGACGAACGTCAACCGACCGGTTTTGTGCAATACCTATGAGGAATTCGTAGCGGCTTTCGGCTTCGTACCGGCCACAGAAGACTCGGCCAGCGGGCTGAAGGTCTTTGACTACACCTTGTGCGAGGCCGCACAAGCGCAGTTCTCGCTCTTCGGTGTGGCTCCGGTTGTCTTTGTGAACGTACTCGATCCTGAGACGCACAAGAAGACGGCAGACACCGTGTCTGTCACGCTTGACTCTAAGACAGGTTCGGCAGTTGTGGCAGAGCCGGGCATCATCTTGAGTTCGGTGACGCTCACGAATGTCGAAACGCCTTACGTGCTCGGCACGGATTTCGAGCTGTCTTTCGACGATGACGGCAATTTGGTCGTGACGTCTTTGTCGGACGATGATGGTTTCAAGTGTCTGGTCGGATCCAGCATCACCTTCGCGGCTGACAAGCTGGATCCGTCTGCTGTGGAATCCGAAGATGTGATCGGCGGCGTCGGAGTCTCTGGAGACAAGAGCGGCCTGGAGCTGATCTCCGAGATTTATCCGCGTTTCCGTCTCGTGCCCTGCACGATTTCGGCACCCGGCTACTCCAGTGACCCGGCTGTGGCGGCTGTCATGGCTGCTAAGTCCGTCGACATCAGTGGCCGATTCAAGGCCATTTCGGTCATCGATGTGCCGACTGACACGGTTACGGACTACACGGGAGTGTCGGCTTGGAAGAGCCAGAACAACATCACGGATGCCTATCAGATCGCCTGCTGGCCGATGGTGTCGCTGTCCGGTACTCGTTATCACTTGTCCAGCCAGCTGCCGGCTCTGATGGGTCAGGTGGATGGTGAAAACGGCAACACGCCGTATGTCTCGCCGTCGAACCACAACCTTCAGATGACCGCTGCAGTTCTCGCAAGTGGCGCTGAAGTGTGGATGGACATGACGCAGGCCAACTACCTCAACGGTCAGGGCGTTTGCACGGCTCTGAACGAGGTTTCGGGCTGGAAGTTCTGGGGCAACCGTACGGCTTGCTATCCGGGCACGACGGACGTAAAGGATGCCTTTATCCCCATCCGTCGCATGATGAACTGGATCGCGAACACGATCATTACGACCTACTTGCAGAAGGTCGATGCGCCCACCAATCGCCGCCTGATCGACACGATTGTGGCAAGCGTTAATGTTTGGCTGAACGGCCTTGCCGCAAGTCAGTACATCCTGACCGGTCGACTGGAGTTCCGCGAGAGCGACAACCCCACGACTGATCTTATGGATGGCATCTTGCGCTTCCGTCTGTTTGTCTGTCCGCCGTCTCCGGCTCGTGACATCGAGTTCATCATGGAGTACGACGTCAATGGCCAGAGCGTGCTTTTTGAATGAGGGGGTGAAGACCTATGAAGATTCCTGAAAGACTGAATGACTTCCGGGTCTACGACTCCGAAAGTCAGGACATGATGGGCATCGCAGACGTGACGACGCCTACGATTACGGCAATGACCGAGACGATTTCCGGCGCGGGTTTTGCGGGCGAAATCGACTCAGTTGTGCTGGGGCATGTCGGCTCGATGACGACGGTCATCAACTGGAACGCCGTCACGGACAAGGTCGCCTCACTGGCCGCACCCGGCAAGCATTCGCTCGACATCCGCGGTGCCACGCAGCACTACGACACGGGTGCCGGCGAAGTGGCCATTGTGCCGGTGCGCCTTTACATCGAAGGTCAGACCAAGGAGACAAACCTCGGCACCTTCACGAAGGGTCAGGCAACCGGCAGTTCGACGACCATCGAAACCACCTACCTGAAGCTAGTGATCGACGGCAAGGAAGTCGTGGAAATCGACAAGTACAACTACCTGTACAAGGTCGATGGCACCGACTACCTGTCTGAAGTCCGCAAGGCTTTGGGCTTGGCGTAACAACCGCCCCGGAAGGCATAGCTGCTTTCCGGGGTTCTCTATTTTTGAGGACGACATGAAATTCGTTTTTGGCAATCCTTACACATTCGAAGGCACTGAGTACAAAGAAGTTGAGCTTGATCTGGAAAGCCTGACAGGCACTGACATTTCGGCGGTCAAGCGCGAGTGGACTCGCAAGGGCAATTTTTCTGCGCTCGCGACGACCGACATCGACTTTTGCGCTTTTATCGCCGCTCGTGCAGCAAAAAAGCCGTATGAGTGGGTCGAACAGATGCCGGCGAAGGAATACTGCAAGCTTGCCCAGGAGGTAAGCAATTTTTTGATGCTCTAGGACTGCCGAAGAGTTCTGATCCGGACGCATGGCTGAAGCGTGCGTATGTCCGCATCGGTCTGGCTACTTCCAGCAGTCCGTTGCAGTGGGCCGATGTGCCTTTGACCGAGATAAATCTTTGGGCTGACGCGATTGCGGCAGAGCAAAAGAGCAAGCGAAATTCGCAGTAATTTTTAGGTGCTGACATGGCATTAAAGCAGTACGAAATTGCATTCAATCTGGCGGCCAAAAAGAGCGGCACCTTTACGAAGTCTTTCAAGGATGCCGGTCAGACGGTTGAAGGCCTGCAGGCGCACATGGAGCGCATGAATGCGTCTTTTGCCGAGATCACAGGAGTGGTCAAGGCTCGTAAGGCGGTCGGAGAAAGCGCAAAAGCCTACGCGCAGGCCCGAGAGCGTGTCGCGGAGCTGGGTCGAGCGATCAGCCAGACTGAAAATCCGACGAAAGAGATGGTGCAGGCCTTCAAAAAGGCCAAAGATGCACTCGACAAATCGAAGATCAGTCTGGACAAGAACCGCGATGCGATGGCGGCACTCGATAAGGAGTACGGCACATCGCAGACATCCTTGTCGGCTCTGGTCAAGCGCCAAAAGGAGTTTGAGGACGCTACAAAGGCCGCTGTGAAGGCTCAGGAGCTTCAGGAAAAGCTGTCTCTTATACACATCTGA
>OWJQ01000213.1_pt1 | contig 38056 bp, 56 predicted proteins | sample 1732711 | NCBI WGS metagenome assembly OWJQ01 (sample SAMN05065745, study PRJEB22554) | human gut metagenome | biome: ENVO:2100002; feature: ENVO:00000062; material: ENVO:00002003 | host: Homo sapiens | place: USA | reverse complement strand
CGCATTTGGTTCGACGGGTCTAACTGGAGGCTGATAGGATACGCGCACGATTATATAGCATAATAACCCCGGAAATAATGAATCAGAATTATAAACTTACATTGTATGCCGTTCAGGTATACGGCGTGCGGCTCTCATAGGGAAAGGGCAAAAAATGGTAACCTTTATGACGAATTTAATTGCTACTATATCAGTGAGAAGAGGCGCGCCGCTCGATAGATTGGGCATTATTCATACTTAATATAATATACTCGAACCATGAAAAGCACTAACAATACCATAAAGGCCGCCGCGCTGGTGGTGCTCACGGCTTTATGCTGCTGGATCCTGTTCCGGAGCACGCTGCGGGTAGAATCGGTACACAGGACGGAGAGCGGGTACCTCGTCGAAGTTTCAGCACTCGGCGGGATGGAAATACACGAATGCAGTTTATAAACACAAAAAAACCAGAAGCTATGACACACGTTAATTTCACTACCTCGGGCGTTGCCCTTACCGACACCCAAGTAGCCCGCATCAGGGAAGAGATCGCAGTACGCCGATGCCTCGGCGTAAGTACGGCCCTCGGGAAGGCGTGATAACCATCCAAATACAGGAACAGGATTTGCGGATATGGATAAAAATCGAGTAAGGCAGCTACTCGCCCTGTGGGCGGTAGTGCTGGCAGGAATGGCCGCCTTTGCGGCGGTCGTCCTCCTGCACCTTCAGAACAACGCATTTTAACACACAGTATACGCCATGAAAAACAACATCGAAAACGGGATTTACCGACAATAGTTTACACTAAAAACCTAATAATATGGCAACGCTTTACAAAGAAGGAGTAGAGGGTAAATACAAATGGCTGACCCCTAAACAAGCCAAAAAATACGGCATTCCGCCGGAATACAAATTGATGGAGGAAACCGTATTGTCACACCTTGCAAAGATATTGCAAAAAACAGGAGCCAAGCCGTCGGCCGTGTATTCGCTTTTCACGGATGAAACAGGATGCAAAAGGATAACGGCCCTTTGTTTTGGCATCAAAGACGGCAAGGATTATATGTTTATATACCCAACCGACGGGGACAACGATAAAATTTCGTTACACAAACCCCTGCGACCTTTCCCCGGATTTAGTTTGATGCCATACGAAGAGAGGGAAAAGATTATGCCGCAGCCTATCACAAAGGATTCAAGCCCCGAAGATTTGGAGCGGTGGAGGGAATACAACCGCATCGAAGAGAGACGGCACGACGCCGAATTTGTCGAATATTTAAAAACCAAAAAACAATGAAATGGGTCGAAGCGGCCAAAGAAGGCCAGGATTATGTACTGAGCGCCGAACTGAAAGAAAAGCGCGACACTATCGAAGCGGAAGCAGCGGAGGTGCTGAAGAAATCGGGCGCCACGCCGTGCACACTCTACGGGATCGCCGACGGATCACCCGTCGTCTCGTCGGTAGAAATAGGGATCAAGGACGGGGAGGACTATATGTTGTTACATCCATGCGCGAGATGGTGGAAGGTAGCGGAATTCAAACTACTGAAGATGCTGCCCGTGTATCCCGAATGCGATGGCTATTCGGACGTCTGCAACGATGAACCCGCATGTATTACCAAGGATTCCACGGCGGAGGACGTGGAAGCCTGGCGGGCGTTCAACCAAAGACGCGCCGAAAGATATGAGCAGGCGCGGCAATTGGCGATAGCCAATTATAGGGTATACAACGAAGCGATGGCCCAAGTGTGCCCCGGGTTTAAGGGATCGGGGCCGGGTTACACGCAGACTTCATCGGTAATTCGTTCCGGCATACATTTCACGGCTCGATATTATAAGCATGAAGGGACTACCTTCTGCATGGAGTTGAAGCACGGGACAAAGGCCACCCCGGACGGGTTCAAACTGATTTCCGCAAACTACTACGGCAAGGAGGGGCACGAACGCCTAAGAAAGGAGATTGACTTCCTCGACGAGATCGACGCGGCGATAGAGGAGGGGGATATGTCGCAAGCGCATCAACTGGTAGGCGACTGGAGGAAGGAACTGGACGACTACCTCGCGTTAAACGAAAAAGAATGCGGTACTCATGATGACGGAGCGGGAGACGAAGCAGCAGTTGCAAAAACGAAGGAATGACGAGTTTGTACAAATACTCAGACGGTATGCCGATCAACACGACAGCGTAATATGCTGGCGAAACATAACTCCCTATTGCATTCGGGTTTACCAGCGCTTAAAATCATGGGGGAGTGTGTGGGAGCCGGGAGAACTGAAACCCAAACGCGCGCTGATCTATTCGGGTGCCCGCCGTCAAATACTGGACTTGTACCCCCTTGGCCTGAAATTCCATGCCCTTCGGTTCAACAGGCGCGGGATAATAAGGGGAAGATGGGAGGATAAAATTAACCAATTGCTAAATATGTGCATACAAGATGATAACACGAACGACCTATAAAACACGACAAGAGTGGTTGCATGCGCGCAACGACACCCCCGTTATCGGAAGTTCCGACGTTGGGACGATTATGGGGCTTAATCCCTATATGACGCCGTACCAGTACTGGCGCGTAAAGAAAATGGAGACCTTGGAGACCGCGGCCGAAGAGGATAACGACAGTATGATCCGCGGGCGCTTCAAGGAGGACGCGATTGCCCGCATGTTCGAGCAGGTGACCGGGGAAAAGATCGTCAAACGATCCGAGCAGATCGAGGTGTACCGCAATGACAAATACCCGCCCTACATGCAGGCAGCGCCCGACAGGGAGGTTTTCGCCGCGGGCAGGAGTACCCGGTATATCCTGGAGTGCAAGGACACGAAAATGCACCTGCCGGAACTGACGCCCGAGACGGTGCCGATGCTGTGGTACACGCAGATCATGTACCAAATGGGGATCATGGAGCGCGATGCGGCGTACATAGCCGCGGAGGAGGGAGGCAAGCGGCTCGTGTATGCGCTATTCGATTTCGACCGATCCAAATTCGCCTATATCGTGGAGTACTGCCGGGATTGGTTCGAAAGGTACATTTTGGGCGACGAAATACCCCCGGTGGAGACAGGCCAGGACGTTATACTGGCATGGCCTGTGTCGGAAGCCGCCCCGCGGGAAGCAGATGCGGAGATACGGGATATTATCGCGTGGGTGCGGGCGCAGCGGTCGAAGGTAGCCGCCATGCAGGCGGAGATCACCAAGGCAGAAGAGCGGGTTAAGGCGTATTTCATGCAGTACGACACCATAACCTACGACGGGCGACCGCTGGCTACATTAAAGACTGTAACAAGCCGCAGGCTGGATTCGAAGGCATTAAAGGCGGACAATCCGGACATATACGCCAAGTATGTAAAGGAGAGTACGACGCGGCAATTATTATTCAAATAACATGAAGACGAAGCGAGAAATAACAGCACGGGAATACGAGGAGGTAGCAAGCCGCCTCACGGACGCCATCAACGGGAATACATACTTCTCCGACAGCATCTCGGGCGAAGGCTGGCGTTTCACCCCCTCCGTTATGGTGTATTGGCACACCGATACACTGGGATCGGGAGAAAAGGAAACGCGGATGGAAAAACTGGTGTGGATATGGTGGGAGTTCCACACGTTCGACGCGGAGGGTGACGAGGTACTAAACGATTTCAAAACATCAACCTTAGAGCTTTTTTTAGGAATATGACAACCATAACAGACAAGAACGAACGCGCAATGCGCGAGGGGATGGTAGCCAAGACCGCCACCCCGAATTTGCAGGAGATGATCGCCCTGCTGGAGGACAAAAAAGGGGAGGTGCAGGCGCGCCTGCATGCGGTGCTCGGCGACAGGGCTCCGATATTCACGCAGGCCGTACGCAACCTGCTGGTGGCTCCCGAGAACAAAATGCTGCGGGAGTGCACGCCCAAATCCATCATGCGCTCGTGCATGGCCTGTGCAACAACGGGGCTTTCCCTCGATCCGGCATTCGGGCAGGCCGCCATCGTTCCCTTCACTGAGACTACGTACAAGAACGGGCAGCAGGTAGTCACCAAGAAGGCGGTGTTCATGCCGATGAAAAACGGGCTGGTGCAACTTGCCAACAATACCGGGATGATCCAGCGGTTGATGGCCGCTCCGGTGTATGAGGGGGACATAAAGTATCACGACCCTTTTACGGGCGATATGGAGTATAACCAGGAGCCGCACGAACGCACAAAACTGCTCGGATATGTAGCCTATCTTCGCTACATAAACGGCGGCGATCACTACCTGTACATGACGGTCGAAGAGCTGGAGGAGCACGGCAAGAAGTACAGCAAAAGCTACTACAACAAAAATGGTTTGTGGCAGAAAAACAAGCCTGCCATGTATGAAAAGACGGTCATCAAACGCATCTTGATGAAATGGGGTAGCATGGATGTAATGGCCAACTCGAAGCTTATCACAGCGCTAAAATACGACATGGCAACCCCCTCCTCGATGGATATGTCGCAGGCGACCCCCGAGTATGTCGACGGAGTGGACGACAATATTGCGGCCGTCGAAGAGCAGGAGGCCGTGGATGTGACTGACGAACCCGAAAAATAACAGAAAAAGATGAAGCCGAAGCAGAAAGAGACAGTAGTTACAATAGCCGAATACGCCCGCAGGTGCGGAATCACCTATCGGGGTGTGCAGATGCGCATTGCCAGCGGGCGAGTGAAAACAGTGAAATTCGGGGGCGTGGACTTCATAGATACGACAGTCTATCCTCCTATGCCCCGGCAAGACGTAAAAACTCATGAACGATGATATGAACACGGCGATGGAATGGCTCGTTGGCCTTGTCCTGTTCCCGCTACTGATGTTGTCGAACTTTATAGGATATGCGCTCGGCCTGCCTCCGCAGGCCGGGGGCGAATCCGAGGCTAAGGATTCGGATCCGACAGAAGCGGAAGCGCCGGAAATAAACGAGGAATTGCAGGCGGACGCAATACGAGCTCTCAACACTTTGGGCTTCCCCAAAGAAAGGGCAAAACAGGCCGTTTTAGAGGCTTTGAATGCCGATCCGGATGCAACCCTCGAAGAGATTGTAAAATGCGCCCTAAGGCGCCAAAAATAGGCAACATGAATGAATGCATATTTCATACGATTCCCGGAGTACAGGGGGGGGGTGAAGTTTAAGCCCATCGACGAGTTCCCGGGATATTGGATCGGAGAGGACGGAACGGTGGTGTCTACGCGGCGCGGAGACGCCCATGTGTTGAAGGTGGATTACAATGCCGACGGGTACGTAAGGGTGCGGTTATTCAACCGTTTAGGGAGGTACAACTACTTTGTTCACCGCCTTGTAGCTGAGGCTTTTATCCCAAAAAGGGAGGGGGACAAAATCGTGGATCACCTTGATACGAACGTCGAGAACAACAATGCCTCGAATCTGAGGTGGTGCCGGGACATGAAGGAGAACATGGCCAACCCGCTGAGTGTAGCCAAAAGACAGCGGGCGGCGGCAAACAGATGCAGCCGCGCAGCGAAGAGGAAGGCAATGACGGACACTCCGTTCTGATTTTTTTTGGAGAATGGAAAAGTTTGTTTATATTTGCGGTGTGAATGCTCGGGCAGGGGTAAAATGCGACTTACCGCTTTAGTAGATACCGGGCTGCCCCCCGGTATCGAACGAGCGGTTTTTTTATTTAAACGAATATGAAAGAATCCATGGTAATACCTCGAAGTCTGCTTACAGCGACCAACCGTCTTTCGATGACCGAAAAAGGGGAGGTGCTGGATGCGATCATGCGATATGGATTCGACGGAGAGGAGTATAGCGGAGATTCGGTAGTGGTGGCTATGATATTCGACCTTACCAAGCCATACATAGACGAAAACAACAAGAGGTACGACGCTGTGGTTGAGAGGAATAGGAATAACGGCAAAAAAGGCGGACGTCCTAAATCCACAAAAAACCCAGAAAAACCCAGTGGGTTATTTTGGGAACCCAGAAAAACCCAGAAAAACCCAGACGAACCCAGACGAACCCAGACGAACCTTGATACTGATACTGATACTGATACTGGTAGTATTATATCTTCTCGTACTAACGTACTCGAAGATGCCGAGATAGTAACAGAGAATATTTCTATTGCTGGTAAAAACAAAAAAAGCGCGCGCGAAAAAATCGAGACAGCCCAAGAGGTGACATGGCGCGATAGCTTCGACGTTTACCTGCAATCATGCCGGGAAGCATGGTGCAGATGGACGCAGGACAAGGAGTGGATGGCGGAAAGGGAGCGCTTCAATCCGGGGGTCGACGTCTCTCTCACCCTCGAAAAGGCATGCAAGGAGTATTGGGCGACGGAGGCTGGATGGCTGCACAAGAAAAAGGGAAGGGGAAAGACGATAGACTGGAAACGCATTTTTGAGTTCGCAATATCGCAGAAACAAAATCGAGTGTGGAAAAATGAAAAGCAAGGAAAGACAACAGGGGCAGGAGGTCTCTCGGACGAAGAGCGGGCTGTGTTTGAGCGCATCCTTGGCGCCAGCCGCCCTGTATAGCCCGGTGGATGGAATGAGGACGTGTAGGGCTATGTCCACGCCGATAAAATGCGCTCAGTCGGGAATGGAATCCCTGTCGGGGCTTCGGCGAATCCACGGAGACGAGCTCGTTATATCCTGCATGGCGCTATGGATCGACGATCTGCAATCGTTTCTCAACATATCCGCCAAGATGAACAGGTTTCAAATCATCGAGACGTGTTCCATGATCCTGGAGGATTTCTACGCGCTAAACCTGGCAGACGTACGACTTGTGATGACGCGGGCCAAAAAAGGACAATACGGCGCATTATACGGGCGTCTCGACGGGCAGATAGTCTACCAGTGGTTCGCGGAATACTTCGACGAGCGGTGCGCAGAATGCGGCCGGACAGCAGACGCCGAGGCAAAGGTGAGGGATTCCCAGCTCGCGGCTATGTCGCCGGAGCAAAAAAAGAAGATTCTGGAATTATGGAGCAAACAAAAAAAATCACAAAAATGAAACAGGAGACAAAAGCAACCATCGCCTATTTGGCAGCAATCATTTTCGTTATCATCTGCATCGCATTGATGGCTGTGACCCCCGCGTATGGCCAAAATCAAACGGTGATAAAGGATTCCAAGGGGGAAGTGGTATACGTCAAAATCAAGACGGCCAGCGGGTACATTGTCAAGGACAAAAACGGCGTTCTGCTTTACACCGTGGTAGAGAACGACACGGAAAAGAGAGTTTACGACGCCTCCGGACGTCTAATTTCGGTAGAGAAAAAAGCGAAAAATTAACCTTATGTGATTCAGGACGCCCACAACACTTACGAACTGACACTGAAAGCAGTGGTTGGCGGTGGATGGAGATTCTGTTACACCCCCGTACTTACCCCATTAGAAGCCGATAATATTGGGGATGAAATGGGCGATAACCTGATAGAACTTCTGTGCAACCGTATTGAGTGGATAGTGTCTAACGGCTATGAATTGAACCTGTGATGAAACTACCTATCGAAGTTCACAACAAGTTGATCCCGTTCAAGGGGTTTAACTGGGTAACATGGCTTTTGTGGTCTTTTACCCGGAAGCCGATGGCGTGGAGCATGGACGAGACTACGCGCCGGCATGAAGGAATCCACTGCGCCCAGCAGATCGAACTCGCCGTTCTGTTCGTAGCGATCCTCGTGCCCGTCGCCATCAGCTACTCGTTCGCGTGGTGGGGCTGGGTGCTGACAGTGGTCGGCATTCTCTTCGCCGGCTGGATTTGCTACGGCATATCGTGGCTGATCGAAGTGATTATCCCGCCTTATCCGGGCGCGTACTACTACACCTGCTTTGAGACCGAGGCATACAACCATGAGGATGATCCGGACTACTTGAAGCGGCGCATACCGTTCTGGGGCTGGATTTCCTGTATACCTAACCGGAAAGTTAAACACAAAAAAAACTAATTTATGAATACAGAAACGATGTTTTCATCTAAGACCGATTTATGGGCTACACCACAGGATTTCTATGATAAACTCAATAGTGAATTTAATTTTACACTTGATCCTTGCGCCACCCCGCATAATGCTAAGTGTGTTAAATTCTACACCAAAGAGCAGGACGGGCTCCGACAAGATTGGGGCGGGAATACTGTTTTTTGCAATCCGCCATACGGTCGGGATATATACGCATGGGTTCGTAAATGCTGCATGGAGGCACAAAAAATTAACACAATAGTTGTAATGTTGATTCCGGCGCGTACAGATACTCGATATTTTCACGAATTTATTTACCACAAAGCACGGGAAATTAGATTTATAAAGGGGAGGCTAAAATTCGGGGGCCAAAAAAATAGTGCTCCGTTCCCGTCAATGGTGGTTGTATTTTAATCCATAAACTGTTTTAAAATTTAAGCACAAAGATAACCCACCATGAAAACAATTTATCTCTGGGTTTCAGGCAAAGGCTCGTTTTACCGACACGAAATCATCGGCTGGCGGGAGATTCAAGAATAAGACAGAGCTATGAAAACAGAGAAAACAGCGGCCGAAAGGCGCGAGGAATTGGCGACCCTCTTGTTTTGCCAAAGTTATCTATACTATCACGATATGCTGTCCTTGGCCGAATATAACATGATACATAAGAGGACATTGGCCTTTCAGAATGAGCACCGAATCGCTATCACGCGGGAGCAGATCGACAGTGTGGAAATTAAATATAATGACGAGCCATGACACCGAAGGAACTTTACGACTGGGCGGTCGAGAGCGGCTGCGAGAATTACGACATAAAAATACGTGCGTTCATTGATGGCTGGGGTGACATTGCTTCCGATATTGAGGAGCTTGGAATTGTCAAAAAAGAACGACCTAAAATGATTATAATTGACATAAATAACCAATGAAACGAGAACTTACATTGCCCGACATTGTAGGGTACCTTCCGTATGGGTTGTACTGCTGGTATGGCGAAAATATCAAGGCCGCTCTTATGGCGGGAATTACTGATTATCAGATTCCGATTTTCGAAGTAGGCCGTAAGCCAATCCTTCGGCCGATGTCCGATCTGTACGTGGAGATCACCGAGCGCGGTTACAACGACGGGAAGCCGTTTATACCGATTGTAGAATTGGCGAATTTGTTGGGCTCCCCGGAGGTGTACCAATGGGAACTGCACTCAGACGGCCGTTGTGCGTTTTCCTCCAAAGCAATGGAGTATTTCCGCTGGTTGGAAGTAGAAAAGTCGTTTTTACACAGCCTCTCGTATCGACACGACTATTCGGGATATGATATATGCAACCAGCATGAAATGTATGACCTTCTCCACCGCCTTCACTTCGACTATCGCGGTCTGATCGACGCCGGACTGGCCGTCAGCGTTCACGATTTACCCACAAATCCATATGAGGCATGAAAAATTACACAACACAAGCCGGCGTTGAATTAACACAGAAGCAGTGCGAATGCATAGCCGAACTGGAGAAATTAGCGCGTAAGTGGAAGAGAGATAGCGAAGGATTATGGTTGTTTTCTGCTTCCGGCACCCTGCATGTAATGTTGGAGGGTGACACGAAACAAAATCCGGAGCCTGAAAAATCATCAAATGGAGGTGTCAACCCGGATAACAGCGTAATTATCATTCGCGGAATCCATAACGACGGGGGAGATTGGTGAAATGAAAACCAAACTACTGCGCCGACTGAGGAAGGAGGCGCTCACAGAATGCCCCTGCGAGGAATTACAGGCATTTGCAGAATATGTTGGATGGAGCCATGACAAAACCCGCAGGCGCATCCAAGCAAAAAAGATGAATTACATCCTCCGCCGCGTTGCGGAGCTAAAACAGAAGAGAAAATGAAAACAAAAGTAACATTCAAAGATAGTTTTGATGATAACGAAATATCAGTAGAAATTATCTATAAAAAGACTATTAGGTTGGAGATGGGCGATTCTTGTGTATGGCTATCACCTGATGATTTCGAGGAATTCATCCAAGAATGCACCCGGCTCGCTGTGAAACTTAAAGAAAGATGGTACTATTTGAGATGGTACTACATATGCCGTAAGGCCACGGTTGAGGAGATTATTGAACATTTCAAAAAGAGGGAGAAATGATACGAGCAAGATTCTATATCAAATTCAAAGATTGCGGTAACGATTATCGGCCGGTTAAATGGCCAATCAAGCATCCGTATTGGTGTACGGGCGAAAGCGTCGACTCTTTCGTTATTGTCGCCTATGCCGAAAATGTCGAGCAAGTGAAGGATCTATGGCCGGAGGCTTATATGATCGAATGCGAGGAAGTGAATGAAATAACCTTCACTACAAGATTCCCAAAACCGAAGTGGTACAATTCGAGTTCGAATTGTTGAAATGTCGAGATTCTCGCAAAATCAAGATAAAATGCAGAAAAATGAGAACCTTACAGTATTCGAAGCCGTAGCAGCCGATGCCGTATCATACGCCGATGCCCTCCTTGAAGAGCTGGACAAGAAAAAATAGAGCGGATCGGGCTTGTATGATAAAATAATTTACTATATTTACTGCATGGAAATTATTTTATCGAAAATAGGGATGCTGCTCGAACGCCACTTTGGCGTATCGCTGGAGGAGATACAGGCACCCTGTCGGCGCCAAAGGGTTACGGATGCCCGAACGGTATTCATCCATATCATGTACTCCCACAAGCTCATGAACGGGGTGAAGCTGTCCAACTACCTGAACTGCACGAGCCGGAATTCATACTACCATATCCGCAAGTTTGAGGATATGAAGGAGATAAAGGCGTACAGCAAAATAATATCGAAGTTTGAACACGAGGCGAAATTGGAGATTGAATCATGGCGGGAATCTTATATGCCGAAATAGACCTGAAAAAGATACCTGTTGACGTGATAGAAGAGTTTGTCCGCAATAACGGAGAGTTGGGAGCCAAGGTTAAACTTTGCATCGCGCCGCTCAAAAAAATAGACAAATTCGGGCACACGCATACCGTATATCTTTACCAGCCCAAACCGGAAGTAGGGGAGCGAGGCAAACCTACCTTTATAGGAAATGGGAGAATGCTGCGACCGTCGTACAGATGGCAGGATGATGCCAAGCAAAACCCCGAACCCGATAATGAACCATAAAGCCATGAAACACTTGGTGTATCTGCGTTCCGGCAAAGTGGCCGAGGTCGACGCCCTCCGTTTCCAGTGTGTTGACCATAAGAACCAAATATACAAATTTTACGACAAGGTGGATGAGTATGCGCTAAACGAACAGGTCGTTTTCATCGCAAACAATCCGGACGCCATAAAACCCATAATACACAAACAGAAAGATGAAAAATCAGACTTCTATTCTGAATGAGCTGTTGGCCACCCTCGAAGTAGCCTACTCGAACGCCAAAGGGCGTCATTGGATGGTATACGGCACGCCCTTCCGATCCCTGCACCTGCTGCTGGACGATACTGCGGCCACGCTCCGGAAAGGCGCCGACAAGATGGCCGAGACCATCCGCGTGCTGGATGGCATTCCGCTGCATACGATGACGCAGTTCGTGGATTCGTCTCAGATCGAGGAGGCGCTTACGATCCCCGATGCTCTGACCATCGCGCGCGAAATGCGGGACGACCTAAACGAAATCGTCGCAATGGTGCATGGAGGGGTTGATGCAAAAGTGTTCGACCCTACCACCGAGAACGACGTGCTGAATATCACGAGCGAGATTCGGCACTGGATTCTGTTTTTCGACGGAATCATATCCAACTGGACGCCCGCTATACCGAGAATACCTGAATTTTAACTTTATATAAAATGGACAACAAACTGAAAATCGGGTTGATAGCTGCTGCGGTAGCCGTGGTAGCCATCATTGTGTTCAACTTCCTGCCGGGCAGCATTCGAAGCGCCGGAACCATCGGATTCCTCGCGGGGGTAGTATCGGGATGGTTTTTACGCTCGTGGTACGGCACCATCGTCGACAAAGAGATCGACGCATAGGAGATGAACAGGCTAACGTCGGCCATCATCGGGGCAATTATAGCCATGATCGCACTTTATAGCCTGCGGTCATGGCTTTGCTGCACCCCATCAAAACCGGAGATTGAATTCCGCGTCGACACGGTGGTCGTAAGGGAATATATAAGAGATACCGTCATTATCACAGAAACGCATCAAATTTCGAAGATCGACACGGTGATGGTATATCTGCCCGGCGACACGGTTAAAGTGGCTGTAACGCTTCCGTTCGAGCTCAAGACATTTCAGACCGAGAACTACCGCGCAACGGTGTCCGGGTATAAGCCCATGCTCGAAAGTATAGACCTGTTCGTGCCAACCAAGATCATAACGCAGACCCATCACACCACGACGATCATGCCGCCTACATGGGAAGGGGGGATAGTAGTGGCCGCGCAGGTTGCCCCCGGATGGAACAATCAGTTTATGGGCGCGCGCGTGCGATACAACAAGGGGCGGTTCAGCGTCGAGGGAACCGTCGGGTACAACCCCTTCGATGACGCCCCGTACGGAGAGGTGCGCGGAGGGTTTAATATTTGGAGGAAATGAAGCTGAGGGCGTCGAAAAAGCTGACAAAACCGAAGAACGAAAGATTCGAAGATCGGCCGAAGGTAACATGCAAGTCCTGCAAACACCTGTCAGCCCAGGAGAATATGCACCATATCTGCCCCAAGACGGGCATGATGACGCATATAAACACCGAAAAGATTTGCATATACCATGAACAGCAAAGTGTCAATACAGGTCAAGCCGCTGACGGTAAATAGGGCATACAAAGGGCGCCGATTCAAAACCAGCGAGCACGATGCCTTCCGCGCAGAATGCCTCTTAAAACTCCCGGACATAGAATTGCCGTCTCCTCCGTTCGAGGTGTGGTATGAGTTCGGATTCTCCAACACTCAGTGCGACTATGACAACGCGGTAAAACCGTTCCAGGATGCGCTGCAAGAAAGGTATCAATTCAACGACAAATTAATCTACAAAGCGCATATACGCAAGTACATAGTACCCAAGGGATGTGAGTTTATATCATTCAATATCAAATCATTAGCAGACACAACATGGGAACAACAAAACGAGTAGTATTCTCCTCGTCGCTCTTGAAAGAGTGCAAGGACATGGTAGCTTCATCGGTCATCGACCTGCTCGAATCCATAGCCGAGAAGAGCGACAACCCGAAGGTGACCATCACCTCCACGTGGCGCAACCCTTATCGGCAGGCGATGGCCATGTACAACAACCTGGTCGCCGGAAAGCGCATCCGCTACCGGGAACCCGGCAGAAAGGTGACCGCACTGTTCGACGACTGCCAGGATCAGGGCATGGACAAAGAGGAGACCATCGACGAGATGTCCAAACTTATCAGTCGGCTTAGCGAAAAGGGCGAACGGGTGTCCAAGCACTGTGTGAGCGCTGAGGAGTATCGCAAGGTGAATGTGCTGGACGTGAGTATGACTATGGAGAAACCCGTGGAGTTCTTGGTCGCAGCACTCGACGAGCCGCGCGTCATCAAAGTGATTTCGCCCGTATCTATTCCCGGCAAAAACCCCAAGTTTTCGTATGACCTGAGTGAGCCTGCGTTCCACCTCGAAATAAAAGCATAGTCATGAACAGTGCGTGCGTACTCTTCTTTGTGGCCGGGATTATTATGCTGGTGTTCGGGATCGCCGGGCGAGGAATAGACCCGCCAAACAAAAACAGGCGCCGATAGGGTGCCTGTTCTTTTATGCCTACTCAACGCTGCCCCCGGGGGAGCCTCCTGTGTCGAGTTTGGTGGTGTCGACGGCATGATCCGCGATCTTGGGCGTCGTGACACACAGGTCTTGTAGCTTTGAGGTGGCGACGGAAGATGTTGCGAGTTTATCCGTCGTCACTGCGCCGTCCGCAATTTTATCCGTGGTTACTGCAAGGGGAGCCAGCGCAGCCGTGCCGACTTCCGCTGTTCCGATCTTCGACGCCGTAATGGCACCGTCCAATATCTGCCCGTTGCCAACGCTATTTGCGGCTATCTTATTGACATTGATAGCTCCGTCGACGATTTTATCCGAATTTACGCTATCGGCGGCGATCTTGTCGACCGTAACGGCCGCATTGGCGATTTTATCACCGGTGACAGCCCCGTCAGCGATGGCTGCGGCGCCTACGCATCCATCCGCAAGCTTCGACGCCACGATTGTATTTTTTTGAATGATGTCGCCGGATACAGCGCCCAAGGCCAATTCTTTGCCGGTTATGGTTTTAGCTTTGATCTTATCCGCAACCACGGCACCGTCGGCCAGCTTGGCTGTGGTGATCGACCCGTCGGGAATTTCAGGAGACCCCCCCCCGCCGGAATAGAGACCCGATCCGATGCCCGGGAAATCATCGCCAGTAGGGGATTCATACCCTTCGTTGAGGAATTTCAAAACGTCGGCGGGAGTGTAGGCCGACGGGTTGTCGGAGATGACTGTCTCGTTGATTTCGAAGTCGAGGTAGTCCGCAGTAAGCAGGACGTTGCCACCTTCCGGAAGCGCTGGCTCGATGATGATTCGGCGCCCCATGTCTACCCGCGGGTTGGCCGGGCGAGCAATAAAGGTCGCGGGCATTTGTACTCCGTTCACAAAAATGTAGGGATAATCGGCTTCGGAGCCATTGATAACTACTTTCATATCACATTTTTTTTGTTTGACGTTATTACCCCGTCGGCCGGAGCCTGCGGGGCGTTTTCAATATCAATACCTACTTCATCCTTCATCTTCTTTCCCACGTATTTTTGAAGGGATCGGAATACCGGAGCGTCGGATATTTCCATGGCATTCTCCAAATACGACCACATTTCGATGCCGCATACCATGCCCGTGAAGAGCTTGGCCAGGTGCAAGTTCATGAAGTCGATGATTTGAGTGTCTATAAGGTGGCACATGCCGATCCCAACGACAATGCACGTGAGTTTGATGACCGTTTTCCACGCCTTGTCGCTGGAGAAATACCAGTCCTTATGCTGCCGAGCCGCCCTCTTGCGCCCGGCCAGTATACCCATCACGAAGTCTATCATGACGAATATCAAGGCGCAGAGCACAAGCGGCGTCACGGGCGCGAACAACGACAGCAAGCCCCCCACCATAGCCATAATCCATTTCAATAAGGTGTCCATTATTTCACTATAAAGTTGGGTTGGGCGACCCCCACGACAAGACCATAAGGAGGATAAAAATATATATCCAGTATGCAATTGATGGCGTATTGGGGTAGATCAAACGGCATTGTGCCAATTGACCCTCCCGAAAAAGTTATTTGGAAAGGGCCGTCATCATCCTTAAATACAAGCATCGTCCAGTGATGCACAAGTAGTCCGGAGGGAGACTGCACCAAATATACAGTTGTTGCGTGATTGGACGGAGATGGCGGAATTTTTAAAGCGCCTATGGTGCCCTCCGGAAAATCTTGGGTGCCGCTAATATTATGCGCAATATTCGTGACGGTATTAGGAAGTAACACACTAATTTTGTTCGCCAATTTTTCGAGCGTAACTGCTCCGTCCTTGATGATGGAAGTATTAACCGAGTTTACTTGCAATGCTCGTGTCGATACCGACGCGGGGCCATATTGTGCCTCTTCGATAGAACCATTCTCCAGCTTTTGATTTGCGATGATGGATTTGTTGGCGATCTCCTCGTTGGTGATGGTCTCTGCCTCTATTTTACCCGCCGTGATAGTACCGTCGGCGATCTGCGCATACCCCACAGCGCCATCAGCAATCTTCTCAGCAGTGATTGCTTTGTCAGCAATCTGCGTTCCGGTGATCGTCTTATTGTTGAGCTTTGAGCCGGGAATGGACTGGTCGGCCAGTTTACTCCCGGTGATCTGTCCATCCTGGATGTTGCCGTTCTTGATTGCCTCCACGCCGATCTGCAAGCTACCAACCGCCCCATCTGCGATCTTTGCTGTCGTGACAGCGCTGTTTGCGAGCTTTGGCGTCGTCACTGCGCCATCGGCCAGCATAGCCGCTGTTACGGAACCGTCGGATAGCACGCCCACCTTCCATGCTGCGAGGTTGGCCGCCGTGGCCTGCCCTATGAGGGTGCCAATTCCCGATGCCGACGCATTGGCCGCAGCATTCACGACATAATCCTGATATGTGTATCGCGTCGCGCCATCTTCATACACGCGCTGTTCGTCTTGTATGGTGTTGGCATAAAGATACTGGCCTATTTTAGCGACATCGGCGGCCAGGTAGTAAGCCTGCCCTTGGTAGCAGATGATACCTTCGCCGATGTTCGTCCCGGTGTCGTTGTTCGCCGTGGCGAATCCTGCAACGATGGAGATGGGCGTTTTGGTGGATCGGAGGAGCGAGTTGATGGCGCTCCAGAGGTTCTGCAAATCCTGCATCTGCACGGGGTTGCCAGTGCCCGATATGACGTTGATATTTTTTATTCCTGCCATGTTATTAAGTTTTTATAGTATACTTGATATAAAAGGGAAATAGCGTGTTGACGTCTGCGATAAACTGGTTGTATGCTTCCGAGTTGTTGTACAGGGCAGCCGGGATCACAATGATGGGCTGCTCCGTGATGGTGCCTCCCTGTCCGAGGTACACCTTCGGGGTGGGAGTGTCGTACAGGTATACAGGAGGGGTTGGCGAATCATACCACATAGATCGCCATATGCTCGCGCCGCTCGGGGTGATGGATATTTGCCCCCACTCCCCGTACCAGTACCGCAATACGCCTTCGATCTGCCCGTATGTAGGTGTGCACGCCGCCATCATGTACCACTTGGAGCGCACCATGTAGTAGTTGTACAGATAGTCGTGCAACACCATGAGCAACGACAGGCAGTAGCGGTATATTATCGTTGTCCAAAACGGCTGCTCCGTGTAGCTGTGGTCGCGCCGCACCGAGTAATTCGGCCGGAGCAACTGCAACACCAGCTTCGGGATGTCAATATATCGGAAACGCATCATATAGCTTCGAATATTGTAATGTTCTTGGTGAAATCGTACAGATTGGGGTCGAAGTTGAAGTAGCCGGGGTTAAGCACTATTTTGCCGTCCGTAGGCGTCGTTACACCCTCGTTCTGGGATACCGTGACATCGGAGAAGTATGCGTCCTTGACGCCCGTAAGCCCCGAGAGGTATCTTTCTATGTCGTTGATATACAGAATATTTGACGTGCGCCGTTGCATCTGCAAGTCATGCAGGCCCGTGTTGACACTGGACTTGATGGTGTCGAGGTTGTACGACTTGTCGAAGCGGATGTACAGCTTGCTGGCCGATAGCACGGCCGGGGGGTTGGATGCGGCCTGGATTTGCGCGCCTACGCCCCAGAAATTGCGGTAGTAGGCGCCGAAGGCGTTAAGCTGGTCTTGCGTCAGGGATACGACGTTGTTGTTGGCGTCGGACGTCGCGACGTTGATGTAGTACAGCCCTTCCTCGGTAGCGCCTATCGAAGCCTGCTTTATAATCTGCTTCGTGGCATCTATGGTCGCATAGCCCAGCTCTTGCGTCGCTTCGTTCACCACGACTACCTGATCGCCCTGCTGATAGGCGTATGCCTTCTCGACATACCATGCCTCGCTCGTCACGCGCGCGATCTTCGCGGCCGCCGATATCGTCTCCTCGCTGCGCAGGATTTCGAGCCGCACAATGTCAAGCACGGTGCCTACCACCTCCGCGATCTTGCGCAGGATGCCCGCGTTGCTGGTGTTAATGGACGGGATCGTCCGTTGGATGTTACCCCATATGGTATTTATAAGTGACATATCGGTTATTGTTTAATTATTGAGGGGTAGTTGTAATAGTCGAGGTTTGTATTCGGCCACTCCGCGGGCGGCGCCAACAGGGGCTCCAGCACTCCGTTAACGGGCATCTGTTTGTGTGACGACCACCAATAGCCCGCCTTGGTGGGATCATCACTCCGAGGCCGCATGTTCTGCGGCAGATACTCCTGTGTGCAGGATGCCTTCATAGCCGCATCTACCACGAACGACGCGGGATCGCCTCCGTTCCACAGCATCAACGCCTGTGCTTCTGTCAGGTATGTATTGAAGTTGCGGAAGTGGTAGATTTCGCCCTTCAACAAGATCGGAATATTTTCGGTGTACATGCCAAGGTTGATGTATTTTTGTCGCATATAACTACCCAATTTGAACGTCCCCGAAATCTTGATCCCGTTTACAAAGACGTAGCCTAAATTTTCCTGTAAAGCATAGCGGAGTACCACGTGATAAGTCGTGTTTGGCTCGCAGAGATAATCCACTGAGAAATCGTTGGTTGCGAAATGCAATCTGCTGGCAATAATTGTGAGCCTTGGAAGTACCATATTATCCGCCATGCTGAATACGCACTGCTCATTACGGATGTCGTCTCCGGTTTTGAAGTAGCACTCCAGCGTCCCGTCGTCGAGCGACTGTGTGGATATGTGCTGTCCCATGAAGGCGCCATTGGCGGTATAGGCGCCCTTGAAGTCGTAAATGGGTTTGTAGATCGGCTCGCGGCCTATCTTGGGATTATCATTGACCACCAGGTCATAACCCCCGGCAGACTTGCGAAGGAGCGGCGGAGTAGAGATGTCGGGCGGCATCTGCTTGGCGCTGTCGAGCCACATGGCGGGCTTCGAGCTGTCCTCCTCAGAGGGTATGAGGTTCTGAGGTATGTACTCAGCTACACAGGACAGCTTCAAGGCCGGGGGCACAATATAGTCCTGCGGGCGCACTCCGTTTTGGAGTGCCGTCATTTCCTCCTCTGTGAGTGCGCGGTCGAACCAGCGGGCGCATATCACCTCCCCCATAAAATCAACCGCCGGACGATTATTACCACCATATCCACCAAGAAATAGATATGAAGAAGCATAACTAACCCAATTTTTATTTTGGGAGTTTACCAGATTGTTGTTGATATATGCATAGACCTTGGCTCCGTTGCTAATGAATACGACGCTGTATAAATAGTCCCAAAAAACAGGATATGTATATATAGTCGCCAGATTGTTGTATAACGCAAGATTGATGATGCCATTTGAGGGGTTTATGATGTCGATGCGAGGGAAATTCAATTTCCCCGACGTGTCAAGTATTACCCGAGACGCAGATTCAGGGTTGGGGATGTATTTGTACTTGGGAGGCGTGCGGAATAAACACTGCACGGTATATGGGCTGTTGTAGAACGTGTCGCGCAAAAAGGTGCCGTTCCTCCTCATCATCGCCCCCATAGCCTCGGGCGCAAGCGCCGATATGAGGGCGCGTCCTCCTTCGGCCGTAGCTTTGAAGAGACGCGAGATTTCCGCCTCCACCTCTTCCTTCACGTCCATCGAGGAGTTGAAGGGAGGCCGCTGCAAGGTTTGGAGGTTGTATATGTCGATCCCCTCGACGTCGAGAATCTGATTTGTCCTCAGCGCCGGAGTGTAGGATTCCATAAAGTTCTTGGCGGGAGGCTCCTGGCGGTACTGCATGGCCTTCCAGTCCGCGGGCGGGATATTCGTGGGCGTGTTTTTCTCCAATATCGGGTCTATGCCCGCGAGAGAGCCGGACACGTTGAATGCCACGTCCTGGATGGTGTCTCCCTGTTTTACTGTGTACGTCTTTGCCATGTCTACTCCTTGTATCGTGCATGTATGTCCGCGGTCACAACTCCCGAGGCTGTCTCCTCAAAGATATTCACGCGGGCAATGAGGGCTCCGTCGTCGTATATTTGCTTTTCAGCCGTGGCCTCGACCTTACCCCACGCCCATTTGGGCAGCAGGGGATAGAAGTCCTCGAATCCGACCCCGAACTGGGGCTTCGTAAGACTTGCCGCCGACTTGGAAAATATCAGCGTGGCGTTCTGCTGGCTGCACAAAGACACCAACTCGACGTCCCCGTTGGATATAACTATGTCGTTGACCTGAAAGTCGAATTTTGCGTCTGTCATTGCGTTATCTTGGTATTTTCGTAGTCTCCTTTGTTGAACTGGGAGGGGGCGGTCATGGGGGTGGCCGGAGGCGACGCACCTTGGGCGCCGTGGGTGTGCGTATTGAATACCGTGCACATATTCCCTACCTGCGTCACTAAGTTGTTGAGCGCCGTGGTGACGCCATCTACCAGCACAAGCCCCCCGTTCTCCCCGCCATCCATTTCAATTTTATCGGCAGTGAAAGATATTTTATTTTTTTCAATCCGCCAAGAAGAGGTGCCGCGGATTATTTCCACGGCGTCCTTATCGAAAGAAATAGTGCTTTCTCCCTCCTCTTCGGTACCCGCGACGTTCGATACGACCATCTTGTCGATCTTCGTGGCTTTTATGAGCACCGGAACCTCGGAGTAACCCTCTATGAACCCCAGCACCACAAGAGAATTCACGGAGGGTATAATATAGAGGCTGTTGCCCCCGTTTGGAAAAATGTTTAGACTTATGTCGCTGAATATCCTATCATTATCCACAACAGCCTCTAAGGTTTTGGCATCCTCGTCTATAGCCGACACGGTGGCTATGACGAGCGACACCCTCTTCCCGTCATTCATCTTTGTTCCGAATTCCGCTCCCAAACGGGCGCATTCGTCGTCGAAAGTGCCGGATGTTTTCATAATATAAACATTTCGTTGGTTACTGTCAGGGTTTGGATGAACCCGTCGGAAGTGTCGCAGCTCAAATTCCTGCCTATCACGTAGTAGTTTCCCGTAAGCTCCGGGAGCATGGTGTCCGTGTACTCCACAAAGTCGAACATATTAACCTGCGGATAGAGCACGGTTTTTATGGTTCCCTTGTTGCGCGTTCCCTTCAACCGGGCCATTATGTTCTTGGCCGTCTGTTCGGTCAGCGATACCGTATTGGCCGGGACAAAATATCGGTGTGCCTCGCCTTGGGAATCGCCGTATTCGTAGGTGTACTTTGTACCGTCGGCCATGAGGGCGTTTACCACCACTTTGTAGTTCTCGAACAGCCCGTCGGTAGGCACTATGTCGCGGCCGATGACATTGGTGTTCGTGGCCAGTGTCACCGTGCGCTTGAATTTGTCCCTCACGCCAATACCGAAATACACCTTCCCCTGGGTGTTCACAGTGCCGTACAGCGTAAACATATTCATGAGCTTCGACAGGGCCTCGAACGGCGATATGAGCTTGAAGGTCTGCAACGCGAACTCCACATCCGCACTATCCGATGAATCGAAAGACAGAGCCGGGAAGTCCGCCGGGTTGTCGAACCCCTGTGCCTTGCGGTAGTCCTCGAATGCCTTGTTCGAGATGGGGCATAGATAGTCCACCATGTCCTTTAGCTTCGTGCGCGACACCCAGTCCCGATTTATAGTACCGAACCGCAGGATGAAAGAGTAGTCCTCGCATACGATCTTCGACGGGAATCCCCCGATGACCTGCCGGATGAAGCCGCTGAAAATGCGCAGTCTCTCGAACTGCTGCCCCAACTGAGCATTGTTGTAGAACCAGCCGTCGATGTCTATGCGGGCGCCGGGCTTGATGTTTATGCCCTCCAAGGCCGCCCTTATGCGCTGTGCCGGAGGCAATCCCTGCCGGAACCCGATGGCATACACCGGGAGGGTCATGGTGCAGCTTCCCGAGAGGGAATCCCGCTCCTCGGTAATGTCTACTGAGGCGAATCGGCCGATGCTCTTCCCCTCGATAAACACCTCGTTTCCTACTCTGAACAAATTACCTTTCATCACCTACCGCCCCCCCCCGCGGGATTGGTCGTATTTACCGTCTCCTGCGTAAATACGATGGCATTTTCATCCATGTTTATTTGGTGGAGCGTCATGCTGACGTCCACGATGGTAGACCCCGGATTGGGGGTATATTTGAACCTCTTCATGTACACCCACTCCAGTCCGAGGTCGTTGTTGAGGACTTTGTTCTCGATCTTGAAAACATCCTGCCCCTGCCACAAACTCCGAAGAGCCACGCCGAGGTCGGCGATAGCCATGGCCGCGGGATCGGTGTTGTCGAGCCCCTGGTCGGCATATGCCTCATAGGACAAGGCGTCGAGCATGGAAAGGTTCGAGGCCGAGGCGTCCGTGTCGACGCGAGACAAGTTGCGTTCAATGCGCAGACGCACCGTTACGACCATCGGTTTGTAGTTGAGAACCTGGAGGATTTCTGCCCCGTCGACGAGCTGGGAGGTAGAATCGTTCTTTTCCCCTTCCACTTCGTAGGTGAGGTTGATAGGGAGGAAATAATCCCCGCAGCGAAATACATATTCTCGCTGTATATCCTGGCGATCTACCGATTGTATGGCCGTTTTGTAGTCGCCGGACTGCTTTAGGGCGTCCGCCATCCCGGTATACTGAGGATCGGAGGTCTTGGCCTTGCCGCGGAACTGAACGATCTGACGCCAGAATCCTACCTCCGCCAGGGTTATTTTCAACCCCGCCTGATATGCTTTTTCTACGGCGCTTATGCCATCCGTCACGGCCTTGTACGCCGGGATTTGTCCCAAGGACGGGAGGTCGTTAGGAGTGTCGTTGGGGGTTGTGTTTGCGGTATATTGATCTTTAGCCATTGAGCGTGCGTGTTGAGTTGTTGAAGGCTATTTGCAGTCCTCGAATTGTCACCTCTTCGATCTGTTTGGATATGGTCTGCATGATGCTTTCCGGCGTGGCATTGGTGTTTATTTGGGTCGGCATCTGCACGATAGGAGCGTTGAAGTTGATGATGAGGGACTTGGATCCCTTGGTCAGATCTTCGATCTTCTTGGTGTCCTTCCCGCTGGCGCCGCCGCCTTCGCCGTAAATCTTCGTCACCCGGTTGAAATTCTCGTTGATCTCCCGGTCGTTGAGCGCAGGATTGGTACGGAAGGTTACAGGTTGAGTGGATAGTTCTCCTTTGGTTACAGTGGTAACGTCTCTCGAATTACCTGTTTTTAGGAAATTAAAGAGACTGAATCCATTGTTTGCTTCGTACGGGGTGTAATTATACTTCAGCAATCCCGTAGCATACTGGGGCTGCCCGTTTTCGGCAGGAAGATGCCCCGGATACTCTTCCAGTCCTTCCCGCACCTTGGGCGTAAAGGTAGTGGTGAAGTTTTTAAGCAGGATGTCGCGCGCGTCTTTCAGATTCGCGGCGCGGTTCTCCTCGGTGCCTTCGTCCAAACCCCACGCCTTGCGGGCAGCCGGAGTAGAAAGGTATTCCTCGACATACCTCTTTCCCAGCTCCTCGGACAGATATGTCGCGGCTTTGCGTCTCTCCGTGTATTCCGACTGCTTGGCCGATTTCTCGTACCTCAAGTCCCAGCGGCTCTTGTCGCCCCAGCTCCACGGATTGAAGAGACCGATGAAGTCGGAGAGATTGAGAATCCAGTCCGACAGGGTGGTAAGTGCGCTTACGGCATCCTCGACGCCATCCACGAATTCATCGAAGATATGGTCGAACATATTGGGATCGAACGAGTTGTACCATACGTCCAGGCGCGCTGATATGCGGTCGAACATATTCTCTCCGGCCCGGCCGACGCTTTCCCACAGTTTGTCCATGCCCGCGAGGTTGATCCAGAAATTCTCCTTCGCCAGGGCTATCTGTCCGCGCGCCGCGGCGGCCGACGGGGGTTGGAGCTCCGTATCGAGCCTGTGCAGGGCGCGCAGCATGTTGGCGCGATCCTGGAGATAGTTGTAGGGGCTCGTCCCTGTCACGCCGCGTCTCTGCATGGCCTCGTTGGCGTATCTGTTGAGGATGGGGGCGGCGTGGATCAACTCTCGCACGTCTCGCATGTTGGGTTTTTCGGCAGCCAACAACTGCTGCATGTTTAGACCCACGATGTCATAGGGTCGGCCACCGATCTGGGCGACTTTACCCACCTGCCGCGCGATCTGCGTGGCTATGGCCGTGCCGATCTGAGTGCCTCCGATTTCGAAGCCCGACACGGTGTTTATCATGGAGAGCATGCCTGCGCGAGAATAGCCGTATTCGGCCGCCATGCGCGTGGCATCAGACAGCGCCGAGGTGTAGCCCGATCCCAACCCCCTGCGTGCCATATCCATCTGCATGCGGTTGGATATGGCGTCCGTCATGGACGAGCTGTTCAAGGTTTTGGACAGCACGGCATACAGCCCTCCGCCGATGAGCTTAGGAAGAGCGTACGCCACGGCTCCAGTACCGAGAACGCCCGCACCCATCAGGAGTGCGGGGTTGCTCTTTATCACTGCGGCGGCGGAATCGAACACCGCCCCGACCAAGTTCCCGGCGTTTCGCATCCACCCGCTCGGAGTGAAGGAATTGCGCACTAACTGTTCGCGGAAGCGCCGGATGGAACCGAACGCCCGGTTGGCATCGGACATGAAATCCTCGCGCGTATGTCGGTTGCCGAATCGGCGCGACACGTCATACATGGAGGACATGCGCTCGTGCCATCCGTGCCGCAGGTTCGGATAGTTGGCCACACCGCCTCCGCCTCCGCCTCCGCCTCCGCCATTCCGGGACATGCGGTTGGTCTTGCGCTCCAGTTGGTCACTCAGTGCGTTGGCACGAGTAAGACGTTCGATGACGTCTCCCCCAAGGTTGAGGCGTATGGTGTATGTTGCCATTATTTTTTAGATTTAAAGGGCGCCATGTCTATGATGTCGACAAGGTGAAGCGCAAGTGTATATAACTTGTCTATATCATTGATGCTTAGCCTTTTATCCATGTCAGAGTAAGGCTCATGGAAGTATCTGGAGACGACGGCCTTCTTGATAAGCAGAGGGTCGTCCTTCGCATACTCCTCTATTTTTTGCCGGATGGATTCTTCGGGAGCGCCTTCAAGAACTCCCAAGTCCCGAAAAAACGGCGGAAGTCCTCGCTGACAGGTTCCGACTGAAAGATTTCCACGCAGGCGAGAGCGTCGCCGAGCAAATCTTCGCGCACCTTGTCGTCGACGCAGCAGGCTTTGATGAAGTCCATGGCCAGGCCAATCACTCCCTTCTGCTCCGATTCCTCGCGCGACAGGATCGACATGGATAGCTTCGAGTGCTCGATGTTGCGGCGCTGTAAACGCCAAAAGGCGATATTTTGGTTCTTTTTCTCCTCCTCGATCATATGACCTTCTTTGTTGAAGGAGGGGACGAAATACGAGGCCGTGACGGTGTATTGGAGGTCAAGGCGCTCCGTTTCTTGTATTTGCGACATAATTTTTGGGTTTTAAAGACGGGCGGGTCTTGGGGTGCCCGCCCGTCCTGGTTTACACAATAGTTTGGATGGGTGCGACCGAGCGCTGTACGGCACGGGCACGGATGTTGATGGACGAAAGCGTCTCCGCGTCGTTTCGGTTAGTGTCCGAGCTCGACTGTTCGCACTTGCACCCTAACAGGGATTCCGAGACGGTCTTTGGCGTCGCGCTGTTGCGCAGCGACATGGTTTTCGTCAGCGTGAAGGGCGGCAGTTGGAGCATGGACGCATAGGGCGTCTGCCCGGCCGGAAGAGCGCCGTTGATCGCATCGAGGATGGTGTGCTGCTCCCCGGTCTGGTGCGACAGAGTGGCCGCATACTGAGCGTTGAGCTGCACCAGGTCGATAGGGTCTGTTTCCCCGATAGCGAATATGTCCTGCACTGTCTGCGAGTACTGCAAGTTGAGCGAGGTACCCGTGCCGATCTTGATTGCTGGAAGCCCCTCGAAAGTAAGGTAGATTTGGACGTCCTTCGAGGGCACTACATAAGGATTAGGCATGGCGTTTAGTTTAACGTAGTTACAAAGAAAGTTTCGATATATGCCTCGCGGAGCGGGCTAAGGGGAAGTACCTCCACGGTAACCTGGATAGCCTTGGACATATTGTAGTTGCCGTCTTTGGCGGCGAAATCTACATTGATAGCCTGTGCTTCTCCGCGGTTGATACGGGGTGTCAGTTCTGTTTCGTCGAGCTGAGCCAGCGTTCCGGACTTGAATCCCGCGTCGATCGCTCCGGTGGAAGCATCCGTCGGGATGTTCTCCTGGAGCAACTTGACAAAGAATCTCTCCACGCTGTCACACACGGCATTGCCCACGCGGACAAACGAAATTTCCGAAAGAGCCATCTCCGGATCGTTGCATGTGGCGCCGTCGTTGTAGTATACGCCTGCCAGTTGCGGACGCACGCGGGTGAAGAGGTATTGGTTCTTACCCAGGAGGTTGCACTTCGCAGGCACAAGCTTCGATACCGGAGTGTTGATATCTTGCGGGTCGTCGCTGGCCGTGACATCCACAAAATAGTCGATGTCGCCTGCTGCCCCGGCAGTGGTCACGGCACCGGGAGACGTCGCCAGCGACAGGCTCGACAGCATTCCGAGAGTTCGGCCTACGGATGCCGACATGCCGGGCTTCGAAGTTGTAACCTGATAGGCCACACGGGGTGCCTTGAGCGTTGCGAGATTCTCCAGCTTACTCAGGTCGGTGGTGAGGATGGTCTTGCCTGTCGGAACGCAAACAACGCCGTCGAAGATGCCGACCATGCGGATCGACTGCTGGAACAGGTTGTTGAGTACGGTTTGCAGGTTGCCAATGAGGGTCTTGTGGGTAGCCGGGAGTTTCCCCTCGGTCGTCCCTGAGAAATCCTGGAACGTGGGAAGCGGCGATGCGAAGGATATCATGCGCGGACGCAGGTCGAAGTTCGACGCCGTAGTACCGCTGATGATGGATTCCAGCTTGGCCGAAATAAATGTCTCGTATTCGGCCTGAGCATACCCCACGACCCACACGCGAGAGCCGCTACCTGCCTTGGCGTAATACTCCTCCACCTGGAACAGGAGCATGGCTCCGGTTCCCGAGATCACACCCATCGCCGTAAGGTCGGCAACGGAGGTAATGAGGTAGGCGGTATCGAGCGCGAATTTCGCACTTTCGGTTCCCGAGGAGGCCATTGCCGGGGCGACGATCATGCCAATACCATCGCTGGGCGTGGTGTTGCCCAGCCTGGTGTCGCCTAAAGTTGTATAAATATCTACTACTGCCATATTTGCGTAGGTTTTGTTATTTTGCGAGTTCTGCACCGACTGCGGCCTTCTGCTCGTCGGAAAGGGCGTTGTACGCCTCCAGGGTCTTGGAGTACCCGGCGCTGTGGTGCAGCTTCGGGTTCACGGTTGCCCGGATGGCATCCCGAACCTTGGCATACTCCACGCCTTCGATCAGCGCCTCTGTTGCGGCTTCCTCCTCCTGTTTCTCAGGAGCGGGGGTCTTGCCTTCGAGCAGGGCTTCTGCCTCGGCATCGGACATGACGGGCTTGTTGCGTTCCTTCTCGGCCTCTGCCAGGGAGTTCTTGGCTGCCTGACGGCGTGCCCGGAACTGGTTCTCGAGCATCTCCTCGAACTCCGCGGTGTCCTTGGGCGGATTGGATTTGTCGACGCGGGCATAGCGGAGCTCCTGGACGAGTTCTCCGTTCAGGTGCGCCAGCTTCTCGCGGGACTGGCAGCGTGTCTGCGCCTGCGATTCGTTGACGTAGATGTTGCCGTCCTCAGTGACGTACAGGGTGCCGTAGATTTGGAGCTGCTTTACGAGCTCGATGAAAAACTTGCGGGTGAATGTTGCGATCTGAATCATAATTTAAAGGGGGGAATTAAATTGTTGATATTGATTTTTTTTTGGAATACCAGCCCGACAACATGCCGGGCTGGTTTTTTCTGTGTGTGTTGCGTTACGCTCCGGCGGCTGCCGTCGGGCGATACAGAACGATGCCTGCTGCGCTGCTTCGGAGAGTTCCGGCACCCGTCGAAATATCCATCGACACTTTCCAACCGTAGTTGTTCGGGTCGGACACCATATGGATGTTCGTGTTGCCGATTGCCACAATGACCTCCTCGGGGATAAATCCGAGGCCGATGTCGTAAACCGTTGCGGCCAGCACGGGCTTCACATGAGTGGTGTCGATAGCTCCGGTTGCGAAGGTGACGGGCTTGTCGAAATAAGTCTCCGCATCCACGACCGTATAAGTTGCAGTGTTGTAGGCAGCGATGACCGAGCGAGCCATGACGTCGAATCCCGAGTAAGTGAAGCCTTCGGGACGGGCGTTCGACAACTGCTGCGTCAGAATGCTCTGAACCTTGTCGGTCTGCACCAGCGACGTGTAGTAGGGCTCTGCGAACACAGCCACACCGTTCCCTCGGCGGAAGTTGAGGTTGCGGGCGATGAAGCGACCCTGTGCGGCGAGCAGGTCATTGAGGGTCATGCCGAGCAGCTTGCCAGCGGCGCCCGAGTTGATCGGGAATCGATTTGACGAATCGAACTCTGCGCCGGACATTGTAAGATGGTTAGCTGCGGGAACTGCCTCGGCGATGGTCTGGAGCCAGTAGTTGTGGATGCACATGGACATTTTGGCCATGGCGTCCAACTGGCCCGTTGCGCGGTCGTTGTAGGCCAGGACGTCGGAGTTCGCGGGCTGCCATACAATAGGCTGCATGGAGAACACTTTGCGCTCCAACCCTCGCGGCAGGTCGTCGTAGAGGTAGTTGGGCGCATTCAGCGGCGCGCGATCTCCGAAGTAGATGTCCGGGTTGACGGCGCTCTCCACCCAGATGATGCCTTCCTTGTCGCGCACCGACAGGCGGCGTACACGGTCAGCCCACGTGTTGGGCGGGAAGAGCTGGCGAACGAACAGCGAGAGCCATGAAATCTTCGCCAGGTCGGCATTCTGCACGAACTGACCCGACTTTTCGCCCGAGGCGAGACCCTGGATCGTGTCGACGACACTCTCACGGCGTCCGTCGTTGACCTGGAAGGTCATGTTCTGCACGGTGGCCATGAAATAGGGGTCGCAGAGCATGGATGCGGACAACTCCTGAATTGATTCTCGAACGTCGGCGTCCTGTGCGGCCGACAAGCTCACCTCGGCAACGCCGTCGGCAGTGCCCGAGGAGGCGGACAGACCCATGATTGCCTGAATCTTCGGCATATTTTCAGGGTCGTCGATGTACTTGAAAAAGGGTTTTACCATTGTTTTGGTTTTTGTGATTGTTTTGTCGTTGAATACTCGCGCATCCTCCGCAGCGGAGAGCGCCGTGGGTTTGGCTGCCTCGGCTTTGGTTTCCTTGGCGTCGGCTATGGCCGCGTCTGTGGCTGCGGCAAGGGCTTCGGTAACGGCCTCTGCGGCCAGGGCGCTCGCCCTCTCTTCGCGGGCTTCGCGGCGGTCTTTGTCGGCCTCCTTCTTGTCCTTTTCGGCCATCTTGTCGTCGCGCTCGGCGTCCTTTTCGCGCCGTTTTGCTTCGGCATCATCGTCCTTTTCGCGTTCATAGCGCGCAGCGCGGCGATCCTCGCGGGCATCACGCTGATCCTGCCCGGCATCCGCGTCGTCCTGGTTGGCGTCGCGGTCTATTTCATCCGCACGGCGAAGCCTCTTTCGGGGTGCCAGTCCGATAAGTTCCAGGAATTTAGACATGGCGCTCAGCGACACGCGGTCGTCGAAAGCCTGCTCCGTCCCGGTTTCGGAGACTTTTTTCTCTTCCTCGTTTTTCATCTTGTTCTCAAATTGGTTTATGATGTCTGTTTGGTATGCCGACAGGCTCTCGATCTGTTCGATCTCTATGCTGTCCGGCACGAATGATACTGCCGACAACCCAACGTTATCCTCTCCCCGTATCGCCACTGCATCGGGATTGGACGGTATGTTGACAAGGGAAATCTCCCACACCTCGAAAAATGTAGTGTATTTCCTGCCATTGCGCTCGACGATCCGCGCCCTACCGAATATAGACACTCCGTTGAGTATTCCGGCTTCGTAATCTCTTTTTGCGGCCTGTGCGAGTTCGGAGGAGCCAAACACCAGCTTTCCGATCCACCTGCCTTTTTCCAAATGAATATCTTCGACGCGCCCGATGGGCTGGCCGAAATGTTCTCCCGTATCTTTGTTGCGCAGCAGGATAGGGTTTTTGAGGTACCTGCTCCAGTCGATAGTGGAGTTGAGCACCACGAAACCCTTGCTGTTGAGCGCCTCGTTCGAGAGTATTTGATATGTCGCTTTTGTCATGTCCGGTTTATGAATTAGTGTTTCTGACGGTATCGCACAGACACTTCATCTCTATCGCATCACACAGGAACGAATCCTGTTCACAGGTGCTGTTGTCGATGAAGTTGGCCACGTATATGAGCCGCGTGTTATGCACGGGGAGCTCTGCCATCTCGCGCTTCATAGCCAGCGTTTGATAGGTCTCGGTTTCCTTGTAAAGGAGCGTAAAGCCGTATTTCTGCCTCAGTTCGGTAAAAAAGTCCAGCGGCACCCATTCGCCCGCAGAATTCTTTATCACCCCCCGCGAACACGCGGCCATATAGAGCATGACCTTGTATGCCAGGTTCATCTGATCGTACTGATGGTCGTCGTCCGGCGACGCGGCCTGGTTTTCGAACGGAGTTATCACCGACAACTGCACGATGTACTGATTGTAGATCATGCCTCCGATGAACTCCCCGGTGTCACGCTCGGTTCCCTTCACGCTTACGGCTATGGCCGGGAGATCGGTGTTCACCGTCCCCTCTCCGTTGTCGTTTGCGAGAACTATACTGACATTATTTTCGTCCACGAGCTCCGAAGCCCGCAGTGCCGTAACTATTGCTTTGCAAATTTCACCGCTCATAATTTCAGTATAGGACGTTACGAATGTAGTGCAAAGGAAAATATTTCGCAAATAAAATTTTTTCTACACCAGTTTTGCGATCTCTCGGGAGTATAGCCGGAGCGTATTGAGCTCGGTTCTTTGGCCAACGCCCATAAAGGGTCGGGCGACGGGATTGGTTCCGAGCCGCACGGGCGTCGAGGACGAGGGTCGCGTACGGAAAGGGTTACCTCCGGTACGGGCGCCTTTCCCCGTGTTCTGGAGTTCCGCATAGGGCGCCGCGGCCCGCAGCCCGGCGAACCCCCGGCCGTAGAACGGCGCTATGCTCCTCGCCAGACGTCCCGTGTGTCGGAGCTTGGGGTAGCGGAGGTATGCCTCGACGTTCTCGAATTTTTTCGTCTTAAAATTCTTGCCCCACCTATCGGCCCACTTCCGGGGTGTGCCGTCGTTGCCATACTCCTCGCGCTCGAAGTTGAGGCGCGTTTCCCTGGCCATGCTGTCGGCCACCTTGGCCGGGATTTGGGTATTGATGTTGTAGATGGCGGTATTAATTTTCCTCCTCAGGTCTGCTATCGTCTCCATTGTCGTTTGTTTTCTTGGAGGGCGTGAGTGCCGACTTTATTTTCGCCATAATGGATTTGGCCTGCAATTTAACCTCCGTCCAGTTGTTGTTGCGCACGGACGTATTTATGTCGGAGGGCTCCATGCCTACCTTACGCATGACTTCAGGGCTGTATGCCATGCCCTGCGAAGCCAGCACACGGCCTATACGCTCGAACTTATCCACGCTGATGGTGGTATCGGGCACCTCCATGAGCTTTACGCCCGACATATCTATGCCGAGCAGGCGGCCGATCTTCTGGATGGCACCTTCGTAGTTGAAAAAGTTCGCAAAGTCGCGCTTGTCGGCGTTGCACAGAGCCTCGTAGAGCGACATGTGTATCTGCGCGAGCTGCTCGGAGTTGGTGTTTTTCTCCGTGGCGCCGAGCAGGGTACCTCCCGTCACCTCCTGCATGATCTCCGCGCGGTAGCTGTCTATGTACTCCTTGAACACGCGGAAGGCATCGGGGTACATTTGGGTTTGGAGGGGCTTGACCTCCACCTGGTAGACGTTCTCCTTGTTGTCGAGGTTCTGCTTGAAGGGAAGCACGGGGGTGTCGAGCGGGTCGAGGTTGTTGGCGATATTCTCGGCCAGCGTTTGTGCCTGCGCGTTCCCGTCGATGAAGCCCACGGTGGTGCGGGGATATGAGTATGTAGCGCTCGTCACCGACCAGTTGTTGTATGCCTCCACAATGCCGATCATAGCGCGGGAAATCTGCTGCATCATTCCCATCTTGAAGTCCTGGTCGGTGTCGGGCTGCATGTAGAACATATTGTCGTAATCGTCGACGTTGGCCACGGATTCTATGGCGTAGGTCTGCGACCGGATCGCCCTGTTCACCATGTCTATGTTTCGCAGCGGGTAGCTGGTGATGGTGTCTTTCTCGACGTCGATGCCGACAATACGCACGCCGTAGAATTTCGAGAGCACGAATTCGCGCTTCATCTTGTTGAACCACCGGGTGCGGGTTATCATCTCCGTGAGGTTCTCGTCGATCTCGCCGTCGCGGTAGAACGCGAACACGGCATTCTCGATGGGGTTCAGGCGCTTGTTCATCTGGCTCACCAGGAACGGCGATGACTGAATGCACCACGAATACAGGGTGTCCACCATCGTAAGGTCGGAGTAGTTCACCGCGTTGTCGATGGCATTTCGCCACCAGCTCGGAGTGAACTCGACGAAGTACTGGTTGGGAATGTACCTCGACTTTACATTCGGCGCCCCAATAGGGCGGAAGGGGTTGTAAGGCTGCTGCCTCGGGGTGTGAAATTGTGCCATTTATCCGCGCATTTTGTTTTTCGATCCGTTTACTACCGTACCCCATGCATTCGGGGTCTCCTTTATCGGGGCATCATGCAGCGTCGTAGCCCCGTTTTTCATCTCCGTGACCTTCTTTACGACCATCTCGTAGTTGTCGCGCAGGGTCTCTGAGTGCCGGGCCGATGGGCTCGTGATGTTGTAGGCCGTAAGGACAGTCAATATCCACCGCATGATCTTCGCCGTGCCCTCGTTGGTGTCTCCGGCCAGTATCGAGGCTATGTCGTACAGCTCCCCGATCTGACTGTATACGTACCCCAGAGCGCTGTTGTAGGAAATCTCCACGCAGTCGGGATACATTTTCTTGAACTGATCGAGCTGCTGGGGCGAGATCCACTGATAGAGCTCCTCCTCGGGGAAGTACATTTTACCGGGTTCCCCGGCCACGATAACCTGCTCCCCGTACTCTATGCATGAGGCGTTCGCTGCGGCCGACTGACGCGAATCCGCGGGCGAGGTGCACAATACAGGGTCGTTGGCATAGCTTCGAACCTCCCCGGTCTTGGGGTCTGTGAACTTCTTCTTGGCCGTAGTATACGAACGCATGATAGTCGCTCCGTCAAGATTGAACCTATAGATGTACAGGTTTTTATCGGCGGACGCCTTGTTGTCCCTGATTATGCCTATCTGGAATGAATCGCCGGGTTTTAATCCGTTCAAAAGAATATTGCATTCGATACCCGGGGGGATAGTGCCCGACACAGGCCACTTGTATGCATAGGTGTCGTATGCGACACTCCAGACATAAGAAGCGTCTCTTCTCCACGCTATTTGGATCGGGAGCGGAGTGTCTCCCTTTATGTAACATGAGAGGGTGAATTTGAGCGTAAGGGCTTCGTTGGCCCTAAGTCCTGTAATCGCGAATACCCCTGCCTTCAGGTTCAAGACCCATTTTTCGGGTATAACCTCGGTGGCGACGTCGGGATCTTTCTCCACGTCGCACAAGATCTGTATCGGTGTAAAATTGTTGTAGCCCAGCGACGGGATCGTCTTAGGGCCGTTGAAGTAGGGCTTGAACTTCTGAAGCGACGTCGGGGACGGCAAGTCCGCAGGTATATCTTCCGAGAGCATCAGCTCTGGGAAACTCTGATCGTACTGGGGATTGTATATAGTGTTCAGCGTGGTAAATTCCCAACCCAGGGCTTCGAGCTCCTCGGGGGTGTAAATCTTGACATTCTCGGTCATGATATAAAACGTTTTGATTTTTTTACTATGATGCCGGAGCTTTTGTACGCGGAGCCCACGGTTCCGCCCGCGCGGTTCATGAGCGATACGCCCTTGGCCGCCGCATCGGGTATGTCGTCCTTGCGGTTGGGATCGACCTTGCGCGAAAAGAACAGGAACTGATTCACGGCTTCCTCGCCGCGGTTGGTATCTTTGAGCTTGGCGTTGAATACGAACCTGTCGGACGTGAAGAGGGGATCGAGGATGGATTCGATGACCGTAAACTTGTCGCCCATGTTCCGGGTGTCCCATTCCAGGGGGCATATCCACCCCGTGTCGGCCTGGAACTGGTCGAATGTGGTCTTGAAGTCCAGGGGCAGCTGCTTCTTTTCCATCACGATGCGCGTTATGAGGCGGTTGGGGCTTTCGAGGTACAACTCCCGGATGTTTTTCATCATCTCCAGGGAGGTGCCCTGCACGGCCAGCACGTCGATGAGCCATATTCGGCCGCGGGCTTTGCCCATGAGCAGCGACGCCTTGAAGTCGCTCTTGCGGCTGTCCTTGGCCGACGGGTCGGTGTAGATAATGAGGTCTATCCACTCCTCGGGCGTCGGGAAGCGCAGGTCGGGGTTCACGTCGCTCCAGCATATTTTTTTGAAAATCTCCCCTTCGCTCTCGTCGAAGTAGTCGCCCTCCAGGAAGCGCTTGCGCATGAGCGTGGACATGGCCTCCAGGGTCTCGCGGTAGTCGTCGGCGACATTCTCCATGTTGTCGTTGAGTGAGAACTTCACGACCAGGAACTTCGACGTCTGCTCCGGGGGGATCGCCAGTCCCTCGCGGGTCTCGTGCTTGAAAAACCTGACGTATGTCCATCCGGTTTTTCGCGTGGGGTTGAGGGCGAACAGAAGCTTGTTGCGCACAGGTAGTTTTTGTGCCAGTCGTGAGCGGAGGGTGTCTACCGCCCTCTCCTCGACCTCCGACACCTCGTCGATGAAGATATGACCCCATTCCGACGACAGAATCTTATCGAACTGGCTCTCGTCGTTGGCCGACCCGCGTATGGAGCCGAATTTTATGTAGGAACCGTTGTAGAACATGAGGTAGTTGTCTTTGCCGTTATACTTTGCGAACGGTGTCCCGTCCTTCATGGTTATCTCCTGCCACTTGGCGTAACCGTTGTGCTTGGCTATCGCGTTGAGCACCGCGGGGAGGGTCTGCTGGAGCATTCCGGTTTGAAGCGACGTGAAGAGGTTGCGGAGCACGAGGCAGTTGGCTTTGTGCGCCACGCACTGCACGATGAGCCAGTACAGAATGACGAAAGTCTTTCCCGAGCGCGAGGCGCCGTAAAAGAGCACTTCCTTCCACTGGCCGTCGTTGAGGCGGTTCCACATGATCCTCTGCTTGCGCGTGAGGTGTATGTTCATGTCGAGGCATCCGGCCTTTCTACTCTTGGCTATCATCATCTTCATCGAGGTGCATGCGTATGTCGATCTCCGATATGCGGTTCTCGTCCACGTCCGATCCGGAGGATTCCAGTACGGACATGGTGGCCTTTATGAGGTTCATGGACTTGGTTAGGCCGTCGATCTTCGACTTGGCGATCTCGATCTTCGCCTTCGATGCGGAGGTGCCAATGATGTATATCTGCTCGCGCATTATGTCGTAGACGCCCATCATTTTCAGTTGCTTCTCCACCTGCTCCGATATAGGCCACTCCCACTCCGCGGGCGTCGCATCAGGCATCTGCGGCACTGCTGTCGCGGTCTTTAAAAAGTCTATTGCGGATTTCCTGTCGTCCATGGAGCTCGGTTTTTACGCCCAAATATAAGAATTTACCACGAAGGGCGTGAATTATGGAAAAAATTAATAAAAAAAACCTCCGCCCCTGGAGCGGGAACGGAGGAAAAAATAAGCCAGGAAGTGAGGTGTTTATTTACATTCAGGAATGCCACAGAAACATTCCGGGAACAAATATAGGGAATTAGTTTTTCAATTCCAAGCGGGTGCGCATATTTTTTCCCTTGCGCATAGATTCGAGCTTCACGGCGGCCGATTTGGAGGGGCGCCGATAGGGCTTGAAGCGCCGGATCATGTCGATGCCGTTCTCGGAGAACAGCTCGGAGGCCACGTAGATGATCGTTCCGTAGCGCAGTCTGAGTTTGAGTTTTCGGTCGGCCTCGCGCCGCAGGGCGCGGTATTCTTCCTGCGTCATGCCTTCCGGCTGACGAGTTATGACGGCTTCGGAGCCCGTAGCCACGGAATAGGTTCTACTTTTCATCTTCGGCGGGTTTTTTTCGGTTTTTTTCGGTTTCTTTCGTTTGGACTTCGTCCAGGAACCCGAGCGGCAGGGGGATGTTCATGTCGTCGGGGACGTTGAGGATCATGCGGTACTGCGCCATAGACACGAAACGGCAGCAGTTGCGGTAGGATAATCCGTCGGACGATTTCCAGAAGTACCCCAGAATTTCGTCCGTTCTGCCCTCGAACACGGCGATCTTTGCCTTCGAATGACATTTGTCCCAAAATATTGCAAACTTGTTTTCGACGGGCACGAGCGAGGAATCGTCGTTTTTGAACCACTCCAGGAACTCGTCGAAGGAGTAGGTGAGGCCGTAGGAGCAGAGGCGGATGGCACCGAGGTCGATGTCGTGCGCCTTCATGAACCCCGAAATGTGCGCGGCCGTAGATCGGTCGATCCCGTGCGTCTCCAGCCACGCTTTAATCTCGGCCGTCGTTTTTGTCCCGACCTTCTTGTTCCGGCCGAAAAGAGCCGTCAGTGCGGGACGGCGAAGCAGTTTTTTCATAATCTTTGTTGTTTTTGTTGAAGATATCGTACCTTTTTTTCAGGTCGTAATAGTAATGCCGTACCGTGTATACGGCAACATTGAATGTTTCGGCCGCCGCAGCGAACGCCTCCTGCCGCGGCCCCGAATGCGTCCTGCACCAGTTGTCTACGTAGCAGCATATCACGGCACACTGCGCCGCCGTCTCGTTCAGAAGCCCCGAATCCAGCATGAGCTTCACCCCGTTGTCGTATTTTTCGCCGAAATTCGCCGTCACGTAGACGCGAAGATAATATCCGAATATCCCGGTCATAACCTCAGAATTTAAGCTCCTGCTCCGTAAAGGGTCAGTTTTCCCTCGGCTTCACCCACCCGCGAACTATATCCAGCGCCTCGACTACCTCCTTGCTCTCATCGGCCGTCATGATGGCATGAGCCGATTCGCCATCGCCCGAGCAGAGAGAAACGTGCATAACCCCGTCCTTCGACTTCACCTCGAACTGGAAAGTAAGCCCAGCGATGGTGATTGATTTATTTACGCCCATTAATCAGATTGTTTAAGATTGTTGTACAAATATAGTAATAATATCTTTGCCGTCCAAATCAAAGCACCCCCCCCCACCTCAATAACCAAAACCCCTCACAAAACATACCCCCGAAAATCCAAAGACCCGTACCCCCTCCCCAAACCACAAGAAACCCAGCCCGCGAATATCTCGAGTGTTAGAAAGGCTCCAGACCCCGGGCGGCTGTTGACCAAAGACCCGCACCCTTTCCCGGTGGCTGTCTCCTTCTTTCGCTCGCTCCACGTTGTTCCGCTCGCTCAAGCTGGCAATCCCCCGGCCACCTCCTGCTCCCGCCCCGTCCTCGCTCCCTCGCCCAGCTCCCTCTTTCCTCTCCTGCCAGCTCCCCCTCCCTAACCCGCCAAACAGACCAAAACTATCCTCTTTCACCACACACTCAAAACGCCCCCAAAATGCCCCTCCCTGCGACTATACACGTTCTTAATGTATATGAATGATAAGAATAATATATAAGGGGGTGTACTCATAGCAACCACCCGAGTTTTTGTGAATGTAATCGGAACCCGTTGTGTGTGCGTGTGCGTGTGCGTGCGTGATCGTTGGGTTGGGGTGAAGCGGGTTGCGGTGGTCTCAGCCTGGCAGGCTTTCGGATGGTAAAAACTTATGGTGTGTTTGTTTTTCATAAGAACAAACGATGAAAAAAGTTTGTGAACTGCTTGTGTGGTATAAAATTTTATACTATCTTTGTAATAGAGAAAGGGAGGGACAGGTATCACACCCTTCGAAGTTAATGAGACAAACATTTGAAGCCATGAAAAAGAGTCAAACGAACAACTCCAACAACTGGAAGAACGAAGTAAATGAAATCCGGGCACGTCTGGAAGCCGTTAAAACGCGGTCGTGCTGGGATCGAGGCGTGAAAGGTTTTGCGCTCAATCTGCTGAGAAGCTACATAGACATTTGCGAGTATTGCGATAACAACGGCCAACCAATTCCGGAACTCAATGAAGAAACATTATTAAACGGTGCGGACGACTGGAACGCTTATTGTTATGGAGGGGGCGCGCTGATCTACGACGGGGATATAGCAAAAAACCTCTGCACTCCCTCGGAGTTAAAACGCACCGACAACGGCAACAAAGCCCCCAACGATCGGGAGGGCTGGCAGGACGTGCAGGCCCGCGCGTATTTCCAGGCATATAGAATCTTAATATCTTGTATTTGCTAAACCCCGAAAGCCATGAAAACAAGAAAAGAGGCCGCCCGTGAATTATGGGCAATA
>OWJQ01000206.1_pt1 | contig 38324 bp, 38 predicted proteins | sample 1732711 | NCBI WGS metagenome assembly OWJQ01 (sample SAMN05065745, study PRJEB22554) | human gut metagenome | biome: ENVO:2100002; feature: ENVO:00000062; material: ENVO:00002003 | host: Homo sapiens | place: USA | reverse complement strand
ATTAGCGAGTGTCTCGTGGGCTCGGAGATGTGTATAAGAGACAGCTCCAGATCCTGGAGCATAATGTCCAGAGCGGTGATGCCGCCCTCGGCGGTGTACCATACGGCGGGGTGGGCCAGATAGACAATATTGCCGTTCTTGTAGGCATCGGTTCCCATGACCAGCTCGTTCTCCATGATTTCCTGGGCGAGCTGGGCGCCGTCAGTTTGAATAGCGGCGTCCCGGTCCATGACGAAGATGTAGTCGGGGTTCTTCTCCACAACGAACTCGAAGGAGGCCTCGTTGCCGTGGGTGGAGGTGTCGATGTCAGCATCCACGCCGATGTTCTCAAAGCCGATCTCCCGGCCGATGATGGAGCAGCGGCCGTCGTTGCCCAACACGTTGAAGCCGCCGCTGGTGCACATACCCACGATGGCGGTCTTGTCCGCGGCGAAGTCGGCCAGGGTCTGGATGCGGGCGTCAAAGCCGGCCATCAGCTCGTCCACCTTGTCCTCCAGGCCAAACATGGAGGCGATGGTAGCGGCGTTTTGGCGGACACTCTCCACCACGCCCAGCTCGCTGTCGGTGGCAAGGTAGACCACGGGGGCGATCTCGCTCAGGGCGTCGTAGGACTTGGCCAGGCGGCCGCCGATGAAGATCACATCGGGCTGGGCGGCCATGACCGCCTCCAGATCGGCGGTTTTGATGGTGCCCAGATTGGCCACGTTCTCATCGGTCACATAGCTCTGGAGGTAGTCCAGGGAGGTGTCGGCGGAGCCGACAACGCGGCCCCCGGCCACGCCCAGGGCATCCAGAATATCCAGGGAGGCCATGTCCAGAATGGCGATGCGCTGAGGATCGTAGGGGACCTCCAGCTCCACGGACTCCTTATCGGCGTTCAGGGAGGTGATGGTGACGGTTTCGGGGGCGGAGGGGGCCTCGGTGCCGGCCGCAGGGCTCTCCACGGCGGGGGAGGGGCTGCCGGTGGATCGGGTGTCGTCTCCACCGGTGGAGCAGGCGGTCAGGCCCAGTGCGAGGGCCAGGGCGAGTGCAAGAGAGATTCCTTTTTTCATGTGTGTTCTCCTGTTCTAAGCGAATGTTCGCGGTTGTTTGAGCGGCAGGGTCAATAGTAGATGGACAGGGGGCGACCCTCGATCTCCATGATCTCAAAGTCCACCTGATAGATCTGCGACAGCGTTTCCTTGGTCATCACCTCCTCTACGGTTCCAAATTTGGCGATCCTTCCGTCCTTGAACGCACAGATGTAGTCGGAGTAGAAGGCCGCGTAGTTGATCTCATGGAGGACCAGAATCACCGTCTTCCCCAGCTCATCGCAGAGGCGGCGGACGATTTTCATCATATTGGTGGCGTGATAGATATCCAGGTTGTTGGTGGGCTCGTCCAGAAGGATGAACTCGGTGTCCTGGGCGATGACTATGGCGATATAGGCCCGCTGGCGCTGGCCGCCGGAGAGCTCGTCAATGAAGCGGTCCTGAAAGGGCTCCAGCTCCATGTAGGCGATGGCCTTGTCGATGATGCGCTGATCCTCCTCGTTCAAATGGCTGCCCGAGTAGGGGAAGCGGCCGAAGGTCACCAGCTCCCGAACCGTGAGCTTCATCTGTATGTTGTTGCTCTGAGTGAGGATGGCCAGCCGCTTGGCCAGCTCCTTGCTCTTCCACTTGCCGATGTCCCGGCCGTCGAAGTCCACCAGGCCGCTGTCCCGGGCGATCAGGCGGGAGATGATGTTGAGCACCGTGGACTTGCCCGCGCCGTTGGGGCCGATCATGGAGATGACCTTGCCTTTCGGGATTTCAAAGCTGACGGAGTCCACCACCGTCTTGCCGTCGTACTGTTTGGTCAGATCCTTGACACGCATGGGTTACACCCTCCTGTTGGACAAAAGAAGATAGAGAAAGTAGATACCGCCGCCCACGGTGATGAACACGCTGATGGGCACCGCGTAGTGGTAGATACGCTCCACCACAAGCTGTCCCGCCACCAGCACCACCATGCCCACCAGGGCGGAGCCCAGAATCAGATAGGTGTGGCGGTAGGTCTTGAAGAGCTGACGGGCGATGTTGGCGATAATCAGGCCGAGGAAGGAGATGGGGCCCACCATGGCAGTGGCCACCGCGATGCACAGGGTGACGCCCAGCAGCAGGCGGCGGATGCTCCGGTCGTAGTCCACTCCCAGACTGATGGCCTGGTGCTTGCCCAGGGTGAGCACATCCAGCAGGGCCAGATCCCGCCGCAGGACGAAGATCAGCCCCGCCAGCAGCACCAGGGCGAAGACGATGATCTCGGAGTTGATGTTTTCAAAGTCCGCCACCAGGGTGGAGAGCAGGCTGTCGTACTCATTGGGGTCCATCACCCGGGTCAGCGTGGTCTGGATGCTGGAGAAAAAGGAGGAGAGCACGGTGCCGATGAGCAGGACATAGAGTACATTGTGGTTCGTTTTTTGAAAGAGATAGCTGTAGATAATGGTGGCCACAATGCCCATCAGGATCACATCTGCCGCGAAGGACAGGTTCGCGCTGCGGGCCAGAAGGCTGCCCGAGCCGGCGAAAAAGACCACCGCCGTGTGAATCAGGGTGTAGAGGGAGTTCATACCCAGCAGGCAGGGGGTGACGATGGTATTGTTGATGATGGATTGGAACACGATGGAGGCGCCGCCGATGGCAAAGGCGGTGATGAGCATGACCACCAGCTTGGGGGTACGAATTTTCATGGAGTAGAGCATCAGATGCTGGCTGCCGAAGTTGACCGCCACAACCATGTAGCACACCGCGGCCAGCAGAACCAGCAGGGCCAGCAGAGTCACCTTGCGGACGTTGGCTTGGTAGGAGACGGAGGGAAGGGCCGTGCTTGTCCGGTTCATGCTGCGTCACCTCCATCCAGATGGGCCGCCGGGGCGCAGCCGCAGCCGGCGCCGCCTCCCGTGAGACGGATCGCCTTGCGGCCGTGGCGGAGCCGGTAGAGCAGCAGCACCACGAAGATAAGGCTGCCCAGTATGCCCACAATCAGCTCGATGGGGAGCTCGTAAGGGGCAATGACCACCCGGCCGATCATGTCGCAGCCCAGCACGAAGACGGCGCCGAACAGGGCCGTGTCCACCAGCGTGCCGCGGATCTTGTCCCCCTTGAACATGGCCACCACATTGGGGACGATCAGGCCGATGTAGGAGATGGAGCCCACGACCACAACCACGCTGGCGGTGATCATCGCGGCGATGGTCAGCCCAAGGAACAGCACCAGGTCATAGGGCACGCCAAGGTTTTTGGAGAAGTCCTTCCCCATACCGACAATATTGAAGTGGTTGGCAAACAGAAAGGCCAGGGTGACCAGCGGTACGATCAGGTAGACCAGCTCATACCGGCCGCGGAGCACCATGGAGAAGTGGCCCACGGTCCAGGTGGACAGGGCCTGAGTCATCTCATACTGGTAGGCCAGATAGTTGGTGAGGCCGCCGATGACATTGCCGAACATGATGCCCACCAGGGGAACCATGACCACGTCCTTGAACTGGATGCGCTGAATGAACCAGACAAAGGTCCAGGTACCCAGAACGGCAAAGACGAAGGAGAAAAGCGCCCGTCCCCACAGAGTGGAGTTCGGCAGGAACAGGAGGGCCAGAAGAATGCCGAACTGGGCCGAGGAGATGGTGGCTCCGGTGGTGGGAGAGACGAATTTGTTCATGCAGAGCTGCTGCATGATCAGACCGGCCACGCTTATGCCGACCCCGGTACACAGGATCGCCAGCAGGCGGGGCAGACGCGAGATCAGAAAAATCTCCAGTTGTTCGAGCTCTCCCGACAGCAGCCCGGACAGGTTTATATCGATCACGCCGAGAAACAGTGACCAGATCGACAGCACCAGAAGGGCCAGTGCCAAGAGCAGGGTGGAAAGATGTCGTTTGATGGGAGGTCCTCCTCTCAAGGTTATAATTAGCTATAACTAACTTTTGGGCAAAAAAAGACAGCGCACCTTGTGAGCAAACTGGACTTACATGCCGCATCACATTGCACGTCGCTCGGGACTCAGTAAAGTGGTTAGCAATAACAAACCTAGTCCGTCCATAGGGTACCATATCCGGGGAGAACTGTGCAAGCGGTGATTCCGACAAAATTATGACCGCCAATCTATGGAAAATATACAAAATAGATAGGAATAGTGAATATAAATAGAAGGGGCATAAACGGGGACAGGCGTTCATAGGATGTGCCAAGTACAAAAGAAGGACGTGAGGGTATGTCGGAAGAACGAAATGCAGTCCGGTTCCGCCAGGCGGCGGCTCTGCTGCCGCCCCATCTCAGGCGGCCGGTGGAACGGTTGGATGGGACAAGCCAGGCCCGGGCGGAGGAGCTCCGCCTGCGGGCGGGGCGTCCACTGACTCTGGTCTGCCCGGAGGGTGAGCGGACGGTTCCTGGTGCGGAGGCGCCGGTGCGTTCCATGGATCTGAGCCTGGTGCTGGAGATTGCCACTCAGGCCTCCGCCCATACGGCGCTGGAACGGGTGCGCAACGGCTTTTTTACCGTACGCGGCGGGCACCGCATCGGCATCTGTGGAAGCGGCGTGGTGCGGGATGGGGAGGTGCGAAATCTGCGGCAGCTCTCCTCGCTGGCCATCCGGGTGGCCCGGGAGGCGCCGGGGCTCTCCGCGGCGGTCCTGGACAGGCTGTGGAGTGGGGGCGTGCTCCAGAGCACACTGCTCCTCTCGCCGCCGGGAGGCGGAAAGACCACCCTGCTGCGGGATCTGATCCGTGCCGTCTCCGACGGGGAGGGCGGCCCCGCCCTCCGTGTGGGGGTAGCGGACGAGCGGGGCGAGCTGGCCGCCATGTATCAGGGGGAGCCGCAGTTCTCCATCGGGCGGCAGACCGACGTGCTGGACGGCTGCCCCAAGGGGCCGGCACTGCTGATGCTCCTGCGGGGAATGAACCCCCAAGTGCTGGCGGCGGATGAGATCACCGCGCCGGAGGACGCTGCGGCGCTGGAGATGGCGGCCAACTGCGGCGTGTCGCTGCTGTGCACCGCCCATGCGGGGAGTCTGGAGGAGCTGAAGGCCCGTCCCCTGTACCGCCGCCTGCTGGACGAGGGGCTGTTCCGGCGGCTGGTGATCATCGAGCGGGCGGGGAGGGAACGGCGCTACCAGGTGGTGGAGCTATGCTGAAGCTGATCGGGGCGCTGCTGCTGGCCGGCGGGGCGGGGGCACTGGGCTGCTCCGCCGCCGCCCAGCTCTCCCGCCGGGTGGCGGTGCTTCGGGCTCTGCTGGGGGCACTGGAGGGGATGGAGCGGGAGATTGCCTTCCGCCTGACGCCCATGCCGGAGCTGCTGGAGCGCGCCGCGGCGGAGAGCCCTCCGCCGGTGTGCACGCTGTTTGCCCGCTGCCGGACCCTGCTGGACGAGCTGGGAGAGCGGTCCATGGCGGAGCTGTGGCGGAAGGCCCTGGAGCAGGTGCCCCTGGGGCTGGACGGCCCGGGGCGGCTGGCCCTGGAGGAGCTGGGGGAGGTGCTGGGCCGCTATGACGGGGACGGGCAGCGGGAGGCCCTCGCCCACACCCGTGCGGAGCTGTCCCGGGCGCTGGAGCAGGCCCGGGAGGCCCGGGAAAAACAAGGGAGGATGTACCAGGTGCTCGGTATCACGGCTGGGGCATTCCTGGTTATCCTGCTGCTGTGAGGGAGCGTGCGATATGGATGTGGATTTGATTTTCAAGATTGCGGCCATTGGGATTCTGGTCTCGGTGCTCAATCAGGTGCTCTCCCGCTCGGGGCGGGATGAACAGGCCACCATGACCACCCTGGCCGGGCTGGTAGTGGTACTAATGATGGTGGTGCAGCAGATCAGCGGCCTGTTTGAACTGGTTAAAAACCTGTTCGGGCTGTGAACCATGGAGGATATTCTGAAGATTGCCGCCGCCGCCGTAGCCGCCGCTGTGTGCGCCGTGGTGGTGAAGCAGCGGGCGCAGGAGGTGGGGCTGGTTCTCTCTCTGGCCGCCGGAGCGCTGGTTCTGACCATGGCCCTGGGGGCGGTGGAGAGCGTGCGCGCCCTGATGGACGAGCTGGGCGAGGCCGCCGGCCTGTCGCCGGCAGTGCTGGCGCCGGTGCTCAAGACCGTGGGTATTGCAATCCTGACCCATATTTCCGCCGAGGTGTGCCGGGACGCGAAGGAGAGCGGCATCGCGGCCTTCGTGGAGACCGCGGGGGCCGCCGTGGCCCTGTGCGTGGCCCTTCCGCTGCTGCGGGCGGTGCTGGACACTGTGACGGGACTGCTGTAAAAGACGAAGGGGATACGAATGAGACGAAGAATACTGATGTGCCTGGCGGTTCTGCTTCTGCTGTCGGGCATGGGGGCGGCCTCGGCCAGCGATGTGCTGGCCGCCCAGTCGGAGGCGCTGGATCTGGATGCGCTCCAGGACGCGGCGGGGGGCTATCTGCCCGACGGAGCGCTGGAGGCGGGCATCAGTCTGGATGAAGGGCTCCAAACCATTCTGGATACCGGCAGCGGACAGATCTCTGGTGTGGTTCGCAAGGCTGTGCGCAGCGGTGTGCTGCTGCTGACGGTGGTACTGCTGTGCGGCCTGGCCGAGGGGCTGTATGGCGGCATGGGGGTGAGTCAGACCACCGATGTAGTGGCCATTGTGGGCGCACTGGCCATCACTGCGGTGGCGGTGGCGGACGCCAACTCCCTCATCGGAATGGGACGGGAGGCGCTGGAACAGATGGAGACCTTTTCAAAGATACTCCTGCCCACGATTACGGCGGCGGCCGCCGCCGCAGGCTCTCCCAGTGGGGCAGTGGCCCGCCAACTGGCCACCATGCTCTTTTCCGACATACTGATTACCCTCATCAACCGCCTGCTGCTGCCCCTGGTCTATACCTACATAGCCGCCTGTGTGGCCTATGCGGCGGTGGGAAACGAGGGGCTCAAGCGCATCGCAGGCACCCTGAAGTGGGTGGTGACCAGTGTACTAACCGTGGTCCTGCTGGTTTTTGTGGGTTATCTGACCGTCAGCGGTGTGATTGCGGGCTCTACCGACGCGGTAACCGTCAAGGCGGCCAAATTTACCATGTCCAGCCTGGTTCCGGTGGTGGGCGGTATCCTGTCCGACGCGGCGGAAACCGTATTGGCCGGGGCCGGAATACTGAAAAACGCGGTGGGGGTGTTCGGCATGCTTGCGGTGCTGTGCATGTGCGTGGCACCCTTCCTCCAGCTCGGTATCCACTACCTGACATATAAAGTGACCTCCGCCCTCAGCGCTACCGTTTCCAGCGGCCGGGTGGCGGGGCTCATTGACCAGATCGGCGGCGCCTTCGGGCTGGTACTTGGGATGACCGGAGCCAGCGCCCTGCTGCTGCTCATCTCCATGGTTTCCGCCATTACGGCGGTGGTGAGGTAGAGGCCATGCTGGAACTGATTCGACATTGGCTGGTTGGGATCACCTGTGCGGCTATGCTCGTGGCTCTGGCTGAGAGCCTGATTCCGGCGGGGAGTATCAGGCGCATTGCCCGCCTGACCGGGGGGCTGGTGCTGCTGGCGGCTATCCTGAACCCCCTGCTAAAGCTGGATACCACGGCGCTGACCCGGGCACTGACGGAGTACAAGCTGGAGCTGAGCGCATACAGCGCGGATCTGGAGGAGGAGAACGAAATCTTGATGAAGGACATCATAGAAGAACAGTCCGGCGCATATATTCAGGACAAGGCGGCCGCCCTGGGCATCGACTGCCAAGTTACGGTGGAGGCGGACGGGGAGGAAGAGTGGCCTATTCCACAGTCGGTTACCGTCATGGGCAGCCTGACGGCAGAGCAGCAGGAGGCGCTGGAGCGGACCATTGAGGAAGACTTCGCCATCCCGGCGGAGCGGCAGCGGTACGAAAGCGGGGACGAGGGATGAAAACAGAGGGCTTCGGGGTATGGGGCAGCAAGCTGCGCAGCCTGTTTGACCGGTACAAATTTGTACTTGTGGTGATTCTGGCCGGAGTGGTGCTTTTGCTGCTGCCTTCCTTCGGCGGGGAGAAGCGCGGCGGCGGGGCGGTTGAAAGCAGTCAGGAATCCGGTTCCGACCCTTTCCAGGTGGAGGAGCTGGAGCGGAAGCTGGAACAGGCCTTGGCCCAGATCGACGGCGTTGGGGAGGTGCGGGTGGTGCTGACCCTACAGAGCGGCCCGCGCCGGATTCTGGCCCAGGACTCCCAGAGCACAGTGGATGAGGGGAGGACGGAGGCGGAGGTAACCAATGTAGTGATTTCAGCCGGCTCCGGCGTAGAGGGAACGGTGACGTTACAGCAGCTTTCGCCCCAATTCCAGGGGGCTCTTGTGGTATGCTCGGGAGGCGGAGAGCCGACGGTCCAGCTTCGTCTGGTGGAGGCGGTTTCCGCGTTAACGGGACTTGGCGCGGACAAGATATCAGTTTGTAAAGGAAAGTGAGGAAGCAAAGATGAAAGTGTGGAAACGAAATGCCGTGGTGGCCGCGATCGTGCTCTTTGTCTGTGTGGCCGTCTATCTGAACTGGTCGTATCAGAGTGGAGAGACGGCGGATGCGGGCAAGACACTGGGTGAGGCGGCCCTGGTGAACGGCCAGACCAGCGACCCGCTGGTGGGAGGAACGGCAGCGAGCCCCGACCCGGCATCCTCCGCCTCGCCCGAGGCAGGGACCACCGGAGGCGGGAGCTATTTCGACTCGGCCCGTCTGAACCGGCAGCAGGCGCGGGACAGCGCCCTGGCGATCCTCCAGGATTCCATCGCCAATGAGAGCGCCGATGAGACCATGAAGGAGGCCAACGGCGAGGCAATCCAGACCCTGGCCAGTTATACCGTCTCCGAGGCGCAGATTGAGAACCTGGTGACGGCCAAGGGCTACACCGACTGCGTGGCCTTTATCGGCGATGAGAGCGTCAGCGTGGTGGTATCGGCCCGGGAGGGCGGCCTCACCGATGCGGACGTGGCAAAAATCACTGAAATTGTCACCGACGAGACCGGGATGGAGGCCAGCCAGGTGAAGATTATCGAGGCCGAGGGATAGGTGGTTCTGGAGCGCGCGGAGAAAAACCAGTTGTAATTTCTCTATTTTGTGGTACAATGAAAACGACCGAGTAGAGAAAAGGAGCGTGACCGGAATGGCGGATGGAAAGGAATATGTCTCCCGCCCTGACGAGCTTGGGAACATCCATATTTCTGAGGAGGTTCTGGCGGTGATCGCCGCTGCCGCTGCCATGGAGGTGGAGGGGGTTGGAAGCCTCGCCGCCAATCTGGGCAGTGACATCGCCGAACTGCTGGGCGGAAAGAAGAACCTGTCCAAGGGCATCCATATCGCAGTGGAGGAGGAGAGCATCCGCGTGGATGTCTCCTTACTCATCAAGTATGGCTATACCATTATTGATGTGGCGAAGGAGGTCCAAAACGCAGTATACAGTGCCATCGAGAACACCAGCGGCCTGACGGTGGAGTGTGTCAACGTCCATGTGCTGGGCGTTGCCTTCGACCGGGATGGAAAGAAGGCCCAGTAAAGGGAAAAGCACCAGACGCGTGCCGGGTTCCGGCACGCGTCTGTGTACGTTTTTCCTGGAAAACCCGGGGTGCGGAGGGCGCGCCCTGGGCTTTTTGACGTTGCGTGGAATTTGCTCTTTTCTTTTTATGCATGGTTGTTGTATAATACAATCATCTATGACAAAAAGCCGCGGGATTATCCCGCCATGGAGGAACCGGAATGACCAGAACTGCTGCCCGAGAGATTGCCGTCCACTTTGCCTTTGAGCTGGGCTTTACCAACCAGACGGCAGAGGAACTGCTGGCGGAGGCGCTGAACCGCAAGACCTTTGAGCAGATTGGGGAGGAGGAGCCGCTCTATGCGGAGTTCCCCAATGAGAAGCAGCGGGAGTATATCTCCAAGCTGGTGAAGGGCGTGTATGAGCACAGCCCCGAGCTGGATGAATACATCTCGAAGTATGCCATCGGCTGGAAATACTCCCGTCTGAACCGGGTGGCCATCGCGATCATGCGGGTGGCCATGTATGAGATCCTGTATATGCAGGATATCCCAAACGCCGCCGCCATCAATGAGGCGGTGGAGATGACCAAGCACTATGAGGAGCCGGAGGTCGTGTCCTTTGTCAACGGCATCCTGGGCTCCTTCGTCCGCAACGAGTGCCCGCCGGAGCCGGTGGGCCTCAAGCCAGCGGCGGAGCGGCCGCAGGACGAGGCGTAATATGCGCGCACTGGGCATCGACACAAGCAACTACACCACCTCGGCGGCGGTATTTGACGGCAGCGGCGGCTATAACGCCGGCCGGCTGCTGGAGGTGCGCCCCGGCGAGCTGGGTCTGCGGCAGAGCGACGCGCTGTTCCAGCACATCAAACACCTGCCTGGGCGCTTTGCCGAGCTGCGGGCGGAGGGCTGGCTGACCGGCCTGTCCGCCGTGGGGGCCAGTGCCCGGCCGAGGGCGGTGGAGGGCTCCTATATGCCCTGCTTTCTGGTGGGAGAGGGGCAGGGGCGGACACTGGCGGATGCGTTGGGCGTGCCGTTTTACGCCGTATCCCACCAGCAGGGCCACATTGCCGCCGCCGCCTGGTCAGCGGGACGGCTGGAGCTGCTGGACCGGCCCATGCTGGCCTGGCACCTGTCCGGCGGCACCACAGAGCTGCTCTATGTGGAGCCGGACGGGGTCAATGTTAGGGCGCAATGCGTGGGCGGCACCAGCGACATCTCAGCCGGACAGCTCATCGACCGCACCGGCGTGCTCCTGGGCCTGCCCTTCCCGGCGGGAAAGGCGCTGGACGCCCTGGCGTCGAAGAGCGGCCCGGTACGGGGATTTCCTGTAAAGCTGAACGGCCTGACATTTTCCCTCTCCGGGATGGAGAATAAGGGAAAGGCGCTGGCAGAGCAGGGAAGGCCGCCGGCGGAGATCGCCCGCTTTACCCTGGAGACGGTGGCGTCGGCAGTACGTCGGGCCACCGACGCGGCCCGGAAACGCTGGCCCGGCCTGCCGGTGCTGTGCTCCGGCGGCGTGGCCTCCAACCGCCTGCTGCGTACTGTTATGAGCGACGCAGCCTTTGCCGCGCCCCAGTACTCCACCGACAACGCCATGGGGGCGGCCATTCTGGCTTGGCGCAGTCTGAGACAGGAGGCCGAGGCATGAAGAACGCCCCAATTTACAGCGTAACCCAGGTCAACCAATATATCAAAGGCCTGCTGGACCGCGACGGTGCTCTGGCCGGCCTTTTTGTGCGGGGAGAGCTCTCCAACTACAAGGCCTATCCCTCCGGACACCACTACTTCTCCCTGAAGGACGCGGAAGGGGCCATCCGCTGTGTCATGTTCCGGCGGGAGGCCATGGGCCTGCGGTTCCGTCCGGAAAACGGCATGAAGGTGGTGGCCTTTGGCCGGGTAACGGTCTTTCCACGGGACGGGCAGTATCAGCTCTACTGTAGTGAGCTGACCCCCGACGGCGTGGGGGACCTCCATGTGGCCTTTGAACAACTCAAGCAGAAGCTCTACCAAGAGGGGCTGTTCGACCCGGCCCACAAGAAGCCCATCCCGCGCTATCCTCGAAAAATCGCCCTCATTACCTCCCCGGCGGGGGCGGCGGTGCGGGATATGCTCCGCATACTGGGGGCTCGCTGGCCGCTGGCGGAGGTGCTGGTGCTGCCGGTGCGGGTACAGGGGGCGGAGGCCCCTGGGGAGCTTTGCGCGGCCATCGCCTGGGCCAACCTGCATAGGGTGGCCGACCTGCTGATTACTGGACGGGGCGGCGGCTCCATGGAGGATCTCTGGGCCTTCAACGACGAGGACGTAGCCCGTACCATCTATGCCTCTGAGATTCCGGTCATCTCCGCCGTGGGCCATGAGCCCGACGTGACCATTGCGGATTTTGTGGCGGATCTCCGGGCGGCCACCCCCTCCAACGCCGCGGAGCTGGCGGTGCCGGATCAGAACGAGTGCTATGGCTGGCTGGAGCAGATGGAAGGCCGCTTGACTGGGGCCATGGGCCGCCGACTGGAGCGGGCCCGCCGTGAACTGGAGCAGGCCGGGCGCTGCCGGGCGCTGCAGGACCCCATGAACTATATCAACGACCGGCGGATGCTGCTGGACTACCAGCGGGACCGGCTGGTCCACGGACTGACCGGGGCCATGGGCCGGGAGCGGGAGCGCTTTGCCCGACTGGCGGCGGCGCTGGACGCCTTGAGTCCCCTTAAGGTACTGGGCCGGGGCTATGCCATTCCCCAGCGGTCAGACGGGGCGGTACTTCGCTCCGCGAAGGAGGCCATGCCGGGCGAGACGTTGCGCCTGCGCATGGCGGATGGCAAGGTTTCCTGTAAAGTGATTGAACCTGCCGGATAGGGAAAGGACGAAATAGATGGCGGAAAAGAAAGTAACCTTTGAACAGGCCATGGCGCGGCTGGAGGAGATTGTAAAACAGTTGGAACAGGGTGACGCTCCTCTGGAGGATGCGCTGGCCCTCTTTGAAGAAGGGACCAGACTGATGAAGAAATGCACCACACAGTTGGACAAGGCAGAGCAGAAGGTCTCCAAGCTCCTGGCCGGGCCGGATGGAAAACCGGTAGAGGAGCTGTTTGAGGGGGAGGGATAGCCATGGCGGAGCTGGAACGGCTGGAGGAGCACCGGGCCCGGATCGAGGACTGGCTGCACGCCTGTTTCCAGGACTGTGCGCCCCGTGGGAACCTGTATGACGCCATGCGCTACAGCCTTCTGGCCGGCGGAAAGCGCCTCCGGCCCGTGCTGGTGCTGGAGGCCTGCCGCCTGTGCGGTGGAGCGGTGGAGGATGCCCTGCCCTTTGCCGGGGCGATTGAGATGGTTCACACCTACTCCCTGATCCACGACGATCTGCCCTGCATGGACGATGACGATCTGCGGCGGGGCCGCCCTACCAACCACAAGGTGTTTGGCGAAGCCAACGCGGTTTTGGCCGGCGATGGCCTTCTGACGGCGGCCTTTGAGACCATGCTGGCCCCGGGACAGAAGCTTCCGCCGGAGCGTGTATTGGCGGCGGCGGGCATCCTGGCCCGGGCCGCCGGCGGCCGCGGCATGGTGGGCGGACAGGTGCTGGATATGGCCGGCGAGGGCCGCGCCCTTGGCCTGACCGAGGTGGAGGAGCTTCAGCGCCTCAAGACCGGTGCGCTGATCAGAGCGGCTGTGGAGATGGGCTGCGCCGTGGCCGGCGGAGCGGAGGAACAGCGGGAGGCCCTGTGCCGCTATGCCGACTGCCTGGGGCTGGCCTTCCAGATTCAGGACGATATCCTGGACGTGGTGGGTGATGAGGCCACCTTGGGCAAGCCCATCGGTTCAGACGTCAGGAGCGACAAGACCACCTTTGTGGCGCTCAAAGGTCTGGCGGACTGCCGCATCCTGGTGGCGGAGTTGACCGACCGGGCGGTGGAGGCCCTGGCGCCCTTCGGTTCGGAGGCGGAGAGCCTCCGCGGTCTGGCGCAGTCGCTGGCCGGCCGCGAGAAATGAGAGGACTTATATGAGCAATGTCGTAGATTTTCTGACCGGAAATCTGATTTTAAACCTGTCCATCCTGGCCTGGGCGATCGCCCAGGTGCTCAAGTTTGTCATCACGCTGATTTCCCAGGGAAAGCTGGACTGGCGCCATATTCTCTCCAGCGGGGGAATGCCAAGCTCCCACTCTGCCTTTGTTTGCGCCTGCGCGGCGGCCATGGGCTATATGTATGGCTGGGCGTCGCCCGTATTCACCATTTCCGCCGTGGTCGCCATTGTGGTGATGTACGACGCGGCCAATGTCCGCAAGGCGGCGGGGGAGCAGGCCAAGATCCTGAACTATATCATGGAACACTGGACTGAGATGAAGCCCGCCATTTTCGGTAAGGAGCTCAAGGAGTTCCTGGGGCACACGCCGTTCCAGGTGCTGATGGGCGGCCTATTGGGTATCAGTGTAGGATTGCTGGGCGCTTGGCTGTGGACGTAATTTTGAATTCCGGGCCTCTGTGGGCCGGGAGGTGGAACCATTCTGAATTTTGATTTGAATCACGTACCGAATCAACTGGGAGAACTGAGTGACGGTGAGGCTGTGGAGCTGTGCCGGCTGCTGCGGGCGCGCCTGATCGACACGGTTTCCCGCACCGGCGGCCACCTGGCCTCCAGCCTGGGAGCGGTGGAGTTGATTGTCGCCATCCACCGGGTGTTCGACACCGGACGGGACCGTTTGGTGTTCGATGTGGGACACCAGTGCTACGCCCATAAAATTCTCACCGGCCGCAATCAGGCGATGGAAACGCTGCGTACCTTCGGCGGAATTGCTGGCTTCCCCAAACCGGTGGAGAGTGAAAGCGACGCCTTTGTCGCGGGACACGCCTCTAACTCAGTATCGGTGGCCATTGGAATGGCAAGGGCAAGAACATTACAACATGCGGACTATCATGTTCTGGCGTTGATCGGCGACGGCGCCTTGTCCGGCGGGCTCGCCTATGAGGGCCTGTCCGATGCGGGGGACAGTGGGGAACCGCTCATCGTCATTCTCAACGACAACGGCATGTCGATCACAAAGAGCGTGGGCGGCGTGGCGGAGCATTTGGCGCGCCAGCGGCTGAAGCCCCAGTACCTGCGCTTTAAGAAGGGCTACCGTAAGGTCATGAGCGTATTGCCGCTGGGCGGTCACATCTACCATGCAACCCACAAGATCAAAACGGCCATCAAGGACAGTCTGTTGCCGTGCAGCCTGTTTGAGGATATGGGCTTTACCTACCTGGGACCGGTGGATGGGCATGATGTCAAGTATCTGACGCAGCTTTTGAGCTATGCGAAGGAGCTGAACGGCCCTGTTTTGCTCCATGTAAGAACCGTGAAGGGAAAAGGCTATACACCAGCGGAGCGCAATCCGGATCAGTTTCACGGTGTTGGCCGCTTCTGTGTAGAAACAGGGGAGCTGGTGCATGGTTCAGGGGAGAGCTTTTCCGCCGTGTTTGGAGAGACCCTCTGTTCCTTGGCAGAGCAAGACGGCAAGCTCTGTGCCATTACGGCCGCCATGCAGGGGGGAACCGGCTTGAACCGCTTTGCCCGTCAGTTTCCGGCGCGCTTTTTTGACGTGGGCATTGCCGAGGGCCATGCGGTGGCCATGGCAGCGGGCATGGCCAAGCAGGGGATGCGCCCGGTCTTTGCAGTGTACTCCTCCTTCCTCCAGCGCAGCTACGATATGCTGCTCCACGACGTGGCGCTTCAGAAGCTCCATGTGGTGTTGGCGGTGGACCGGGCCGGGCTGGTGGGGGAGGACGGCGAGACCCACCACGGCGTCTTTGATCCAGCCTTTCTCGACACCATCCCCGGCATGACGGTGCTTTGCCCCAGTAGTTTTCAGGAGCTGCGGGAGATGCTGCGTTATGCCATCTATGACGTGGAGGGTCCAGTGGCAGTCCGTTACTCCAGGGGAGGGGAGGGCGCCTACCAGGGCAGCGTCCCGGTGGAGCCAGCCACCCTGCTGCGGACGGGAGCGGACATTACCCTGGCGGGCTATGGTATGATGCTTAACCAGCTTCTGGACTGCGCTGACCGTCTGGCACGGAATGGCATCCAGGCAGAGGTTGTGAAGTTAAATGCCATTACACCGATTCCACTGGAGCGGCTGACTGCCTCTGTTCAAAAGACAGGACGGCTTCTGGTTGCGGAGGACAGCGCGGCGGCGGGCGGTGTGGGGCAGCGCATCGCCGCAGGCCTGTTTGACGCTGGCATCCAGGTGCGGGGGCTGGCCTTGGCGAATACCGGACACGCCTTTGTTACCCATGGAACGGTGCCCCAGCTTCAAAGGCTGTGCGGTTTGGACGGGGCGAGCCTATATCACAGAGCATTGGAGGTCTGCCGTCATGGCTAATGTAAAAAAGCGGCTGGATGTCCTGCTGGTGGAACGAGGTCTGGCTGAAAGCCGGCAGCGGGCCCAGGCGGTGATCATGAGCGGTCAAGTCTATGTCAGGGAACAAAAGGTGGACAAGGCCGGGACGCAGGTTGAGGAGAACGCCCCGATTGAGGTGCGTGGACAGGCGTTGGCCTATGTGAGCCGGGGCGGGCTGAAGCTGGAGAAAGCCCTCAAGACTTTTTCCGGCATTCGCTTAAAGGGAGTACATGCCATTGATGCCGGGGCGTCCACCGGCGGCTTTACCGACTGTATGCTCCAAAATGGGGCGGAAAAGGTGTATGCAGTGGATGTGGGCTATGGACAGTTGGCCTGGAGCCTGCGCAGTGATCCCAGGGTGGTGTGCATGGAGCGGACCAACGTGCGCTATTTGACGGCGGAGCAGATTCCAGAGCCGCTGGACTTCGGTACAGTGGATGTGTCCTTTATCTCCTTAAAGCTGATTTTACCCGCCCTACGGGGTATCCTAAAGCCGGACGGACAGGTAGTCTGTCTGGTGAAGCCCCAGTTTGAGGCGGGCCGTGAGAAGGTGGGCAAGAAGGGGGTTGTGCGGGACCCCGCTGTCCATCTGGAGGTGCTGCGGCAGTTTTTGCAGAACGCTCATGAGGCGGACTTTACTGTAAAGGAAATGACCTTTTCGCCCATTCGAGGACCGGAGGGCAACATCGAATATTTGGGACACCTGTGTGTCGGGGCGGGCGAGCCCTGGAACGGCGACCTTTCAGCTCTGGTCGAGGCATCGCACGGGGCATTGGAGGGAACCGGACAATGAAAGTGGTATTGAGCCCAAACCCATACCGGGACCGGGGCCTGCGGGCGGCCCAGGCCGCGGAAAAGATTCTGCGGAACGTGGGGGTGGAGACCGCCATGTGTCTGCCCTTCCTCCTGGAGGGCAGCAATCTGGAATTTCCCAAGCATATCCAGTTTAAGGACACCCAGGAGGAGCTGAAAAACGCGGACATGCTGGTTTGCTTCGGAGGAGACGGAACCATCCTCCACGCGGCCAAGGATGCCAACGCCCACAAGGTGCCTATACTGGGGGTCAATCTGGGCAGCGTGGGTTTTATGGCCGAGCTGGAGCAGAGCGAGCTGTCCATGCTGTCCAAGCTGGCGGCCGGGAAGTACACGATCGAATCCCGTATGATGTTGGATGTAGCGGTCCGCCGGGATGGAAAGGTGCTGTTCAATGACATCGCCCTGAACGACGCAGCCCTCACGAAAGGGGCTGTGGCCCGGGTCGTGGATCTGGAGGTATATGGCGACAAGGTGATGATCGCCAATTTTTCGGCTGACGGCGTGATTGTGAGTACACCCACCGGTTCTACAGCCTATTCCATGTCAGCGGGCGGCCCCATCGTGGAGCCTACGGCGGAGAATATGATTGTGACGCCCATCTGTCCCCATGCCCTCTCCGCCCGGTCCATCGTCTTGGGACGGGAGCGTACGGTGTCCATTAAAATGGGGAAGCAGTCACGCAAGACTGCCTATTTGTCGGTAGATGGCGGCAAGGCGTTTCGTCTGGGCAGCGGCGATGTGGTGGAGCTGAAGATGTCCAGCTCCAGGACCCGTCTGGTACGGGTGACGGGGCGGAGCTTTTATGATATACTAAGTCAGAAACTGGGAGGTGCCAAGGCGTGAAGGGAAAACGTCAGCAGGAGATTTTGCGCATTATTGAGGAACAGGATATTGATACACAGGATCAGCTTCTGGCGGAGCTGAGGGCCCGCGGACTCCAATCTACCCAAGCGACCATTTCCCGGGACATCAAAGAGCTGCATCTGATCAAGGAGCTTACCGGCTACGGGACCTACCGCTACGCGGTGTCAGAGCGCAAGGCGTCGCTGAATGTCGCCAGCCGGCTGCGCACGATTTTCAAGGAGGGGGTCATCTCCTTTGATCTGGCCCAGAACATCATCGTGCTCAAGACCATGCCGGGAGTGGCATCGGCGGCCTGCGCAGCCATTGACGGCATGGAGATCACAGGACTGGTGGGCAGTCTTGCGGGGGACGATACCGCGATGCTGGTCATGCGCACCAACGAGGACGCGCAGGAGTTCTGCAACGAGATCCACACAATGCTGAAATAAAGCGGAAACGGCGGGGTGGTCGGCATGCTCTCACTGTTGCACATTGAGAATATCGCAGTCATCGAATCGGCGGACATTCAGTTCGACAAGGGATTCAACGCTCTGACGGGGGAAACGGGAGCCGGCAAGTCCATTGTAGTGGATGCCATCGGCGCCATCATCGGAGAGCGGACCAGCCGGGATCTGATTCGGACAGGGGCCAGATCCGCCCTCGTCAATGCCGTCTTTACCGGCCTGCCTCCGCTGGCCTGGTTCCAGGAGAACGGCGGAGGGCCGGACGAGGATGGAAATCTGCTGATCCAGCGGGAGATCCAGCCGGACGGCAAGAATGTGTGCCGCCTGAACGGACGGCTGATCACCGTAGCTCAGCTACGGCAACTGGGCCGGCAGCTCCTCAATATCCACGGGCAGCACGACGGCCAGCAGCTCCTGGACGAGCGGTGCCACCTGGAGTATCTGGATGGATTCGGAGAAACGGGATCGCTGCAGGAGGAATACCGGGCGGCCTTTGGCCGCTTTGCCGTCCTGCGCCGGGAGATTGCGGCTCTCCAGATGGACGAGGCGGAGAAGGCCCGGCGCATCGACAGCCTGGAATTCCAGATCACCGAGCTGGAGCGGGCCGGACTAAAGGCCGGGGAGGAGGAGGTCCTCACCGAGCGCCGCAATTTGCTGCGCAATGCGGGCAAGCTGATTGAGGCGGTGGAGGGCGCCCATTTGGCCCTCTCAGGCGATGAGGAGCGTGAGGGGGCCGCCGGCCTGATCGGCGCGGCAGAGAGTTCACTCCACGCGGCGGCCCGGCTGAGCGGGCAGGTGGCGGAGCTGGTGGACAGGCTGACGGAGCTGCGCTGCTCGGCCGATGATCTGGCCGAGCAGGTGCGGGATTTACGGGATGGTTTCGACTTTGAACCCGGTGAGCTGGACGAGCTGGAGAGTCGTCTGGATGTGATCTACCGGCTGAAAAAGAAGTACGGGGACTCCGTGGAGGATATGCTGGACTACCTGGAGCGGTGCAGAAAGGAGCTGGACGAAATTCAGTTCTCCAGCGATACCATCGCCCGGTTGGAAAGGGATCTGGGCAAAGCGATGGAGGAGGTCCGGCGGCGGGGTGAGGCGCTGAGCCGGGCGCGCCGTGAAGCGGCCAAGGCGCTGGAGGAGCGTATTCAAACGGAATTGGCCCAACTGGACATGCCGAAAGTGCGGTTCCAGGTGGAGTTCCGGCCCAAAGCGGGGGAGTACGCCATGGACGAAACCGGACTGGACGAGGTGCAGTTCCTTATGTCCGCCAATGTAGGGGAGGATCTGAAGCCCATCCAGAAGATCGCCTCCGGCGGTGAGCTGGCCCGCATCATGCTGGCCCTCAAGAATGTGCTGGCGGAGAATGATCAGGTGGGCGCACTGGTTTTTGACGAGGTGGACACCGGTGTGTCCGGCCGGGCAGCCCAGAAGGTGGCGGAGAAGTTGGCGGGCGTGGCCCGCACCAAGCAGGTGCTCTGCGTCACTCACTTGCCCCAGCTTGCGGCCATGGCGGACGTCCATTTCTCTGTGGAGAAGGGGGAGCGCAAGGGGAGAACCTTCACAGAAGTAGAGCGCCTGAGCCGGGAGCGGCGCATGGAGGAGCTGGCCCGGCTGACCTCTGGTGAGCGCATCACCGGCGCGACACTGGCGGCGGCGGGGGAACTGCTGGACAGTGCGGAACGGTTCAAGCGGGCTTTAACCCAACAAAAGTAATCTTTTGTTGAGTTAAATCTTTCCCTTGACAAACTGGCTGCCCCGTACTATAATCCAACTCAATATGAGACTGCGATGACAGGGAGAAGTACCGTCTTATGTCCCGCCCAGAGAGCCCCCGGCTTGGTGTGAGGGGGAGGGGACAGGCCGGGAAATACACCCTGGAGCAGCCGCCCGAACCGCGTGAAGGCGCGCAGTAGGGCTGTGTCGGGTGCGCCCGTTACCGCGCCGGAGTGTGTTGGCACTCCATGAGGCTGTCTCCGTGAGGGGATGGTGAACCAGAGGTGGTACCACGTTTGACAACGCCCTCTGTCCGTGAGGACAGGGGGCGTTTTTTATTTTAAAACACAAAGTGCAGCCATACTAATTAGCAATTACTGTAGGGGCGTCCCTATGGACGAAAGAAAAGGAGAATGAAACTATGACCTGTTACGAAGAACTGAAGGCCCGTGGCCTCATTGCCCAGGTAACCAATGAGGAAGAGATCTCCAAGATGATCAACGAGGGTAAGGCGGTGTTCTATATCGGATTCGATCCCACCGCCGATTCCCTCCACGTGGGCCACTTCATGGCCCTTTGCCTGATGAAGCGGCTCCAGATGGCGGGCAACCGGCCCATCGCCCTCATCGGAGGCGGTACCGGTATGGTGGGTGACCCCTCCGGCCGCACCGACATGCGCTCCATGATGACGGTGGAGACCATACAGCACAACTGCGCCTGCTTCAAGAAGCAGATGGAGCGTTTTATCGAGTTCGGTGACGGCAAGGCCCAGATGGTGAACAACGCCGACTGGCTGATGGACCTGAACTATGTGGAGCTGCTCCGCGAGGTGGGCGCCTGCTTCAGCGTGAACAACATGCTGCGGGCCGAGTGTTATAAGCAGCGCATGGAGAAGGGGCTGAGCTTTCTGGAGTTCAACTACATGATCATGCAGTCCTACGATTTCTACCACCTGTTCCAGCACTACGGATGCAACATGCAGTTCGGCGGTGATGACCAGTGGTCCAACATGCTGGGCGGCACCGAGCTCATCCGCCGCAAGCTGGGCAAGGATGCCCACGCCATGACCATTACCCTGCTGCTCAACTCCGAGGGGAAGAAGATGGGCAAGACCGCCAAGGGCGCGGTGTGGCTGGATCCCAACAAGACCAGTCCCTATGAGTTCTACCAGTACTGGCGCAACGTGGGCGACAGCGATGTGCTCAAGTGCCTGCGTATGCTCACCTTCCTTCCCATTGAGCAGATCGACGAGATGGACAAGTGGGAGGGCGCCCAGCTCAATCAAGCCAAGGAGATCCTGGCCTTTGAGCTGACCAAGCTGGTTCACGGCGAGGAGGAGGCGCAGAAGGCCCAGGACGCGGCCAAGGCCCTGTTCGCCCAGGGAGGCGACAAGTCCAACGTGCCCACCACCACCCTGGACACCGGCGATCTGACTGACGGGGCGATTGGGGTGCTGGAGCTGATGCTCAAGTGCGGCCTGGTGCCCTCCAAGAAGGAGGCTCGCCGCCTGGTGGAGCAGGGAGGGGTGGAGTTGGACGGTCAGAAGGTCACCGATGTGGCCGCAGCCGTGACCGCCGAACAGCTCTCCGGCGAGGGTATAATGCTCAAAAAGGGAAAAAAGGTCTTCCACCGTGCGGTGCTCGGTGAATGAAAAAAGGCGCCGGAGGATAATTCCCCTCCGGCGCCCTTTTTCGGTTGCGGAAGTGATTGGATCATGATACAATCTTAACAGGATAGCCAATACGGAAGGGGATTGCGGCATGGAGGATAAGGACAAGCAAGGGGAAGAGAAATGGTATATTCTGGATCGGGGATCGTTATCTCTCCTGATCGTCCTGTTGGCCGCTATCCTGTTTTATGTGGGATTGACCAATTTCGATGTTATCGCGGTCCGGGTGCGCACATTTATGGGTGTGCTGACGCCCTTTATTGCAGGTTTTGCTATCGCCTATCTGCTCAATACGCCCATGTGCTTTTTTGAGCGAAAGCTCTACCAAAAGCAGAAGCACCGGCATGGGCTGGCGATTCTGACGGTCTATCTGATCGCCCTGGCGATCGTTGTGGTCCTGCTCAACCTGATCATACCGCAGGTGGCGCAAAGCGTGGTAGATCTGGCCACCAACATGCAGACCTATCTGACCAGCCTGAACAGCCTGGTGCAGACCCTCTCCGAGCAGTTTGGACTGGAGGCGGAGGCCCTGAATGAGGCTATTGGCTCTTATCAGGACCTGATGACCAATATTGCCGCCTATCTCTCCAAGGCTCTGCCGGATCTGTTGAACTTTGGCTACGCCATCGGCAGTGGGGTGATCTCGGGCATTACCGCACTGATCTCCTCGGTTTACATGCTGGCAGGGAAGGGGCGGCTGGTTCCGCAGATCAAGAAGATGCTCTACGCCATTCTGCCCAGGCGGCGGGCGGACTGGCTTCTCGGGGTATGCGGACATGCCAACCGGGTATTTGTAGGCTTTATCAATGGCAAGCTGATCGACTCGGCCATCATCGGTGTGCTCTGCTTTATCCTTTGCTTGATTTTCCGCATCCCATATCCCATGCTGGTCAGCGTCGTGGTGGGCGTCACCAACATTATCCCCTTTTTTGGACCGATCATCGGCGCCATCCCCTGTCTGATGATTCTGGTGATCGTCGACCCTTGGGCGGCCCTGCGGTTCTTTGCCTTGGTCATCGGCCTTCAGCAGTTTGACGGCAACATCCTCGGCCCCAAGATCTTGGGCGACAGCACGGGCCTGTCAGCCATCTGGGTGCTGGTTTCCATTGTAGTGTGCGGCGGCCTGTTTGGGTTCCCGGGTATGGTACTGGGTGTGCCCACCTTTGCCGTGCTGTATGCACTGGTGCGGGACTGGGTCAACAAACGCTTGGCAATCAAGCGCCTGGACGGAAACGGGAGGCCTCTGGACGGCGCTCCTTAAAAACTGAACGAGTAGAGTAGTGAAGGGAGGGGCGAAGCGAAGCTTCGCACCTCCCTTTTAGAGGCCCAAATAGGTCACCAAGTCCGCCATGGAGTATAGACCGGGGGACTGCCCGGCAGCCAGAAACCGGGCGGCCTGAACCGCTCCGGAGGCAAACACCTCGCGGCTCAGGGCGGAGTGCCGCAGCTCAATGAGCTCATCCCGCCCGGCAAAGAGCACCTCATGGTCGCCCACAATTCCACCGCCCCGCACCGAGGAGATGCCGATTTCACAGCGCTCCCGGCTCCGCCGGATACCCTGCCGGCCGCAGACCAGCTCCGGTTGGCAAGGGAGGGCGTCTGCCGCGGCCTCTGCCAGCATGAGGGCCGTCCCGCTGGGGGCATCCATCTTCTTGTTGTGGTGCCGCTCCACGATTTCGATGTCACAGCTCCCACCCAGCACCGCTGCGGTCCGGCGTACCAACTCGACGAGGATGTTTACGCCAAGGGACAGGTTGGCGGAGCGAAAGATAGGGATGGAACGGGCAGCCTGCTGTATCTCCTCCAGTTGTCCCTGGTCATAGCCGGTGGTGGCCAGCACAAGGGGCATCCTGTGTTCCAGGCCGAAGCTCAGCAGAGCGGGAAGGGCCGAGGGACTGGAGAAGTCCACCACAACGTCGGCCTCTCCCTGAAATTCGGCGAGGGAGGCGTATACCGGGAAATCGCGGATATCCGCGCCCAGCAGATCAAAGCCGGCGGTCAGCTCCAGCTCCGGTTCAGCGGCACAGATAGCCTCTACCGCATGGCCCATCCGGCCGTTACAGCCGGAGAGGAGCAGTTGAACCATAGTCCACATCCTTTCTCTGCGCTATTGGAGCAGCTGAGCGCTCTCCATGGCGCGGCGCAGGGTCTCCAGGTGCCCGTCGGACATGGCGCAAAGGGGGAGGCGCAGGGAACCCACCTCATAGCCGGCCAGATTCAGGGCGGTCTTGATGGGGATGGGGTTGACCTCCAGAAAGAGGGCGTCAATGAGGTCGGTGTACTTGATCTGGAGCGCAGCGGCCTCCCGGAACCGGCCCTCCAGGCAGAGGTGGCTCATCTGAACCATCACCTCAGGGACGAGATTGGCCGCCACGGAGACGACCCCCTTGGCCCCCAGACTCATCATGGGCACCACCTGATCGTCGTTGCCCGACCAGATGTGGAAGTCATCGCCGCAGAGGGCGCGGGTGTGGGAGAGCAGGGAGAAGTTTCCGCTGGCCTCCTTGACCCCGTTGATGTTGGGGTGCTGCGAGAGAAGCTGGTAGGTCTCGGCGGTAAAGGATACGCCGGTGCGGGAGGGGACATTGTAGAGAAGGATGGGCAGCTCCACCCGGTCGGCTATGTAGGTGTAGTGCTGAATGAGGCCGGTCTGGGACGCTTTGTTGTAGTAGGGGGTGACGAGCAGCAGGGCGTCCGCGCCGGAGTCCTGGGCGTGCTGGGAGAGGTAGAGGGCAGCGGAGGTGTCGTTGCTCCCCGCGCCGGCAATGACCTTCACCCGGTGGTTAACCCGCTTGACGCAGAAGGCCACGGCGGCGATGTGCTCCCGGATAGAGAGGGTGGCGCTCTCGCCGGTGGTTCCGCAGACGCAGATGGCATCCACGCCGTGGTCGAGCTGCTGGTCGATCAGGCGGCCGAAGCAGCCGTAATCAATGGCGCCGCTCTGGTCAAAGGGGGTGACAATGGCGGTACAGGCTCCGGTGAAAACAGGCTCTCGCATAAGATGGGGTTTACCTCCTTTGGATATACCCCTCCGCGCAGAGAAGCTCAGCAAGGAGAACCGCACCGCCGGCCGCGCCGCGGAGGGTGTTGTGGGACAGACAGACGAACTTGTAGTCGTACTGGGTGTCGGGACGCAGCCGGCCGATGCACACGGCCATGCCGCCCTCGGTCATCCGGTCCAGCCGGGTCTGGGGGCGGTCAGGCTCCTCAAAGTAGTGCAGGAACTGCTTGGGGGCAGAGGGCAGGGCCAGCTCCTGGGCACGGCCCTGGAAGCCCGCCCAGGCGGCTTTGATTTCGTCCAGAGAGGGCTTGTTCCGGAACCGGGCGAAAACGGCTGCCATGTGGCCGTTGGAGGCGGGAACGCGGAGACACTGGGCGGTGATGGACGGGCCTGCGGCATTGACAATAACGCCGTTCTCCACCCGGCCCCACAGCTTCAGGGGCTCTTGCTCGCTCTTTTCCTCCTCACCACCGATGTAGGGGATCACGTTGTCCACCATCTCCGGCCAGGTTTCGAAGGTCTTGCCCGCACCGGATATGGCCTGATAGGTGCAGACCAGCACCTGCTCCAGGCCGAAGGCGCGCAGGGGATGGAGGGCGGGGACATAGCTTTGCAGGGAACAGTTGGACTTGACGGCGATAAAGCCGCGCTCCGTTCCCAGACGCCTGCGCTGGGCTTCGATGACCCGGAGGTGCTCGGGATTGATCTCCGGCACCACCATGGGCACGTCGGGCGTCCAGCGGTGGGCGGAGTTATTGGAGACCACGGGGCACCCGCGGCGGGCATAAGCCTCCTCAAGGGCCTGAATTTCCTCCTTCTTCATGTCCACCGCGGAGAATACGAAGTCCACCTGGGCGGCAATCCGGTCGATGTCTGTTTCCGCGTTGAGCACCACCATGTCCTTGGCCTCCCCGGGCATGGGGACATCCAGGGCCCAGCGGCCACCAATGGCCTCCTCGTAGGTCTTGCCCGCAGAGCGGCTGCTGGCCGCGATGGCGGTCAACTGAAACCAGGGGTGGTTCTCCAGAAGGGTAACGAAGCGCTGACCGACCATGCCGGTGCCGCCGATGACGCCAACTTTGTACTTTTCCATAACCAATACCTCCGTCGTTCCATAATATCCTATTCCAGATCCAGCTTGTTTGAGACTGGGAAAATGAGGACTTTCATATAAAAAGAAAATCAGCAGTTTACATGTCCGCTGATTTTGTACTATAATGTCAAAGACGATGCCGCTACGGCGCAGTCCAACTTAGGTGCAGGGCGCTCCCTGTCGTTTTTGAAATCGCCACGGCTCCTATCCTGCATCTGATACTGATTAGTTTTCAAAGATTGTACCACAGATGGAGCCCATGTGTCAATGAAAGAGAGTTGAAAAGTGATTCAATGAAGCAGAGGGTAAAAGGAAATATTTTGCGGCTTGTAACTGCCTGTCTTGCAATTTTATTGATAAGTGGGCTTGCTCCGGCTGGTGCGGCCTCGGCGGAGGCCAACCCGATGGTCCGGGTGGGCCTGTTCTACGGCGGAAACGCCCTGTCGGGGGCCAACCTAGCCAACGACGTGGGCAGCGGCTACCGCTTCGGCTACTTTGACAGCGATCTGACCTTCCAGCTCTTGGGCTACACCAGTGAGACGACGGTTTCCATGGTGAAAACCCAGAATGTGTACTACGGGTCGAATGTGGACTGGAGCGGCTCCGGCTATTACGACAGCAAGACCTCCGACATCGCCGTGGGGTGTTACCATCTCCAGCTCCCCCAGACCTACGCCACCTTTGAGGAGGCATCGGCCGCCGCAGCACAGTACAGCGATGGCTTCCCGGCCTGGATCGACGGCACCTACTATGTGCGGGTGGGCTCCTTCCTGGACAGTACATCCGCCCAGGCGGCCCAGGCCTCCCTCGGCCTGACCGGGGCCACGGTGGCGGGCACCTCGGGGGCGGGGATCTCTGTGGTAAAGACGGGCACCAATACGGTCCTCTTTCAGTTTGACAGCACCTCCGGCCTGTATCTGGCGGTTAAGCCCGGCCGGGACGACACGGTGAAGGCGGAAACCTACTTCCGGGGCTATTCCTATTTCGGGGCGTTTGAATACCGCCGGAACGGCGGGGACATCACGGTGGTCAATGTGCTTTCCATGGACGACTATCTTCAGGGCGTCATCGTCCAGGAGATGAGCCCCTCATGGCCCCTGGAGGCATTGAAAGCCCAGACGGTTTGCGCCCGCAGCTACGCCTATGGAAAGCTCCAGGCGGGCAAGCACCAGAGCCAGGGCTTCGACCTGTGCAACACCACTGACTGTCAGGCCTACGTGGGTATCGCTACCGCCAGCGACAACAGCCGCCGGGCGGTGGAGGAGACCAGCGGGGTGTATCTGTGGTACAACGGGCGGGTGGCGGACCAGGCGGTTTACTCATCCCACAACGGCGGAGCCAGCGAGAGCGCCGTCAACGTGTGGGGGAGGGATTACCCCTATCTCATCGGGAAGATTGACCCCTATGAGGCCTCCGTCGTGGACCGTATCTCCAACTACAACTGGACGGTGACCTATACCGCCCAAGAGCTGACCGAGCTGCTCCAGAGCAAAGGCTATGGAAACAGCACCATCGTGGATTTCCGGGTGACCAAGACCAGTCCCACCGGAAATGCCATCGAGATCACCTTCACCGATGCCAACGGCCGGAGCTGGAGCAAGACGCGGGAGGCGTGCCGCACCTTCCTGGGGCTGCGTTCCCAGCACTACACCATATCGGGCGGCAGCGGAGGAGGCTACGCGGTCAATGGCACCGGTTCCCTCAGTACACTGAACGGAGCCTATGCCGTGGATGGGAGTGGGGCAGTGAGCACACTGACTGAGGGGCAGGTCTATACCATCGGCGGGGACGGCGTCACCTCTCAGGTGAAGCCCTCCGTGTCGGCCGGCAGCTCCGGCGTCTTTACCATCACTGGGTCCGGCTGGGGGCACGGAGTGGGCATGAGCCAGTGGGGTGCCTATGCCATGGCCCAGCAGGGTGATACTTACAAGGATATTCTGACCTTTTACTATACTGGAATCGAGGTGCGCAAGCCATAAAAACCGCTGATTTTGATTTTTATCTGCCGGAGGAGCTGATTGCTCAGACCCCGCTGGAGCGGCGGGACGCCTCCCGACTGCTGGTGCTGGACAAGGAGACCGGAGCCACCCGGCACATGCATTTTTTTGATCTTCCTACCCTCCTGCGCCCGGGGGACTGCCTGGTGCTCAACGACTCGCGGGTGCTGCCCGCCCGGCTGCTGGGCCATCGGGAGCCCACCGGTGGCGCGGTGGAGGTGCTGCTGCTCATCGACCGGGGGGACAAGGTGTGGGAGTGCCTGGTGCGCCCCGGCCGCAAGCTGAAGCCGGGGACGCGGCTGTCCTTCGGGGACGGCTCCCTCAAGGCCGAGGTGGTGGAGGTATGCGAGGGCGGTAACCGGCTGGTCCGCTTCGAGTATGAGGGGATCTTCCTGGAGATCCTGGAGCGGCTGGGCAAGATGCCCCTGCCGCCCTACATCAAGGCGGAGCTGAGCGACCCCGAGCGCTATCAGACGGTGTACTCCCGGTCGGTGGGCTCCGCCGCGGCACCTACCGCCGGACTCCACTTTACCAGGGAGCTGCTGGAACAGGTACAGGAGATGGGGGTAAAGGTCTGCTATGTGACCCTTCACGTCGGCCTCGGTACCTTCCGGCCGGTGAAGGAGGAGGAGATCACCGACCACGAGATGCACAGCGAGTACTGCATGATCTCCGCCGAGACCGCCGAGACCATCAACCGCACCAAGCGGGAAGGGGGGCGGGTCATCTGTGTGGGTACCACCTCTTGCCGCACCATCGAGAGCTGGGCGGCGGAGGACGGCACGTTGAAGGAGTGCGCGGGGTGGACGAATATCTTCATCTATCCCGGCTACCGCTTCAAGGCGCTGGACTGTCTTATCACCAATTTTCACCTGCCCGAATCCACGCTTATCATGCTGGTTTCCGCCCTGGCAGGGCGGGAGCATGTCCTGGCCGCCTATAAGGAGGCGGTGGAGCAGCGCTATCGGTTTTTCTCCTTTGGAGATGCGATGTTCATCGGCTGAGTCAGAACGAAAAAGAGAAACCGGGGTTCCCACAAGTTGTGGGAACCCCGGTTTTTGTATGGGTCAGATAAGGCCCTCTTCCACCAGAAAGTCATGGGCGACATCGGCGGCGTTTCTGCCCTCGAGGTCTACCTCGGCGTTCATGGCGGCCATTGCCTCATTGGAGATGCGACCGTCCAGCAGGGCGAGCACCTCCTTCAGCTCGGGGTGCTCGTCCAGACACTCCTGACGGATAAAGTTGACCGCCTCCAGCTGAACCAGGTCAAACTTGGAGAGGAGGGCGTCGGTGGCGAAGGCGTCGATAACATCCACCTGGCCGCTGTCGATGGCGGTATAGCGCACCGCCACGTCCAAAGCGTTGACCTCGCCGAACTTGGTATGGAAGGTGGACTCCAGGCGGGGAAGGGCATCCTCCCGCTGGGTGAAGTCGGCGGTACAGCCCAGACGGAGTTCGGGTGCTACGGCCATCAGATCGGTGAGGGTTTCGAGCTGATACTGCTCGGCGATCTCCGGCCGGACGCTCATGGCATAAGTGTTGTTGTAACCCAGGGGGGCGGAGACGGAGATGTTGTAGTCGTCCCGCATTTTCTCCGACAGGATCTCATAGACTTCGTCGGTGTTGGTGTTCAGAGGCAGTCCCAGGACAGAGAGGTACACCTGTCCGGAGTAGTCCACCACCATGTCGATGTCGCCGTTCTCCATGGCGGTCATCTCCAGGGAGGTGCTGGCCAGGCCGAAGGTGGTGTCCACCTGGATGCCGGTCTTGGCCTCGATGAGCTCCTTGTAGATGTTGCCAACGATGTAGACCTCGGTGAAGTTGGAGGCGCCGACGGTCAGGTGCTTGTCAGACTTCTTGTTGACCAGGTTTCCGCCAATGGCGACCACCACCAGGGCGACACACACGCCCACGGCGATCACCTGCCGGCGGCGGATGACCTTCTTGGGCAGATTCTGGATCTGCTCGTTGGGAAGCAGGCCCTCACTGGTGACCGCCTGCTCCAGCTTGGCGAAGATGAAATCAAAGAGCAGCGCCAGCAGGGAAACCGGGACGGCGCCCAGCAGGATCATCTCCACATTCAGGGAGTTGAGGCCCAGATTGATAAACCAGCCCAGACCCTTGGCGCCGGCGAAGGCGGCGATGGTCATAGTGCCCACAGAGGCCACGGCGGCGATGCGGATACCGGCCATGATGAAGGGGGCGGCGATGGGCAGCTCCACCAGGAACAGGCAGCGCGTGCGCGTCAAGCCCATGCCCCGGGCTACCTCCAGGTTCTTGGGGTCCACGCTCATGATGCCGGTATAGGTATTCTTCAGAATGGGGAGGAAGGCATACACAAAGACCATCAGGATGGCGGGCACCGTGCCGATGCCCAGAAAGCAGACGGCCAGGGACAGCAGGGCGATGGAGGGGATGGATTGCATGACGTTGGCGATGCCAATGACGATTTTGGCCGCTGTCTGGTTGCGGGTGATAAGGATGCCCAGCGGCACACCGATGGCCAGGGAGATGAGCAGGGCCAGTGTGGTCATGTTGATGTGGCGGAAAAGCTCGGTGACCAGTTCGGGCCAGCGGGAGACCAGGAGCTCCCAGAAGGAGGACAGAGAGAATGAAATGCCCATAATTACGCACCCTCCTGTTCGTCGCGCTCAACCGGCTCGTCGATGAAGCGGCGGCTCAGGGTGGAGAGGAGGCTGCTCCGGTTCAGGAAACCGCGAATGGCTCCCTCCGCATCCAGGACGGGCAGGATGCCGAAGTCCTTCTCGCCATAGTCCGCTACCTTTTCCAGTACAGTGCTCAGGCTGTCGTCCACCCGGACGGACAGATAATCGTCGGAGAGGAACGAGGAGATCGGGGAGCTGTATTGGTCGATGCCGATCAGATCCTGGAGCCACACCATACCGGCAAACTTATTGTCGTCACCGGTGACCAGCAGGCTGTCGATGTTATAGTGCCGCATGAGCTGTACCGCCTGCACCACTGTGCGGCTCTGGGAGATGGTGATGGGGCGGGGGCGCATGATGTCCTCAGCCCGGATAAAGGAGGGGTTCTCTCACAGGCGGTTCTTGCCGATGAAGGAGTTGATGTACTCGTTGGCGGGATGCTTGAGGATGTTCTCCGGCTTGTCGCACTGGACCACATGGCCGTTTTGCAGGATGCAGATGCGGTCGGCCAGCTTGACGGCCTCATCCATGTCGTGAGTGACGAAAACAATGGTCTTGCGGAACCGGAGCTGGAGCCGGTGCACCTCGTCCTGGAGCTCGGCGCGGGTCATGGGGTCCAGGGCGGAGAAGGGCTCATCCATGAGGATGATCTCCGGGTCGGCGGCAAAGGCGCGGGCTACGCCGATGCGCTGCCGCTGGCCTCCGGAGAGCTGGGAGGGGTACTGGCTGCGGTATTGGTCCGGCTCCAGGTTGACCAGCTCCAGCAGCTCGGTGATCCGGTCGTAGATTTTTTCCTTGGGGTACCCGGCCACACGCATGGCCAGAGCGATGTTGTCCTCCACCGTCATGTGGGGGAACAGGCCGCCCTCCTGGACGACATAGCCCATCAGGCGGGGAAGCTGGGTCACCTTGATCCGGTTGATGGGGGTGCCATTGATGAGAATCTCGCCTTTGTCAATGGGGTTGAGCTTGTTGAGCGTTTTCAACAGGGTCGTTTTCCCGCATCCGCTGGAACCGATCAGGACAAAAAACTCGTTGTCCTGGATGGTCAGACTGATGTTCATCAGTACCGATTTTCCGCGGTATGACTTGTAGAGATTTTTCAATTCAATCACAGCAAAGGAGCTCCTTTCTGAATGATCCCTATTGTAGTATGGAGTGGATTGAAATGGAGTAAGGATTGACGGATTTAGATAAAGAATTTGTTAAGGCAGGGAGAATTCGCTTGACAGATCATTCTGTATCTGCTAAAGTTACAGTACAAACTGTAACTAAAAAAATTACAAATAAGTATGAGTGGAAGCCGCAAAGGCTTGGAACCCTATCTCCAGTAGAAAAGAGAAGGGCAAACAGAAAGGATGAATGTAATGGAAGCGATCGTCATTACGAAAGAAAATTTTGAGGAGCAGGTGCTGAGGGCGGAGAAGCCGGTTCTAGTGGACTTCTGGGCGCCCTGGTGCACTTATTGCCGGCGTATTGCCCCTGCGGTGGACCAGGTGGCTGGACAGTATGGGGAGCAGATGGTAGTCGGCAAGGTGAATGTGGACGAGCAGCCGGAGCTGGCAGAGCGGTTTGGGGTGGAGACCATCCCCACGCTGCTGGTATTTCGGAATGGACAGGCGGGGGAACCGCTGATCGCCCCCGGCTCAAAGGCGCAGATTGTAGAGTGGGCCGGACTGTAAGAGAGGAGGTGCGCCGGATGGGTGTAAAGCACTATGACGTGATTGTGATCGGCGGCGGACCCGGCGGCTATACGGCGGCCCTGTACTGTGCCCGGAGCGGGCGCTCGGTGGCGGTGCTGGAAAAGCTCTCCGCCGGAGGCCAGATGGCGACCACGGACCGGATTGACAATTATCCCGGCTTTGAGGAGGGCATTGACGGCTTCGAGCTGGGAGAGCGGATGGAGCGCCAGGCCTGGCGGTTCGGCGTGTCCACGGTATACGGCGAGGTGCGCTCGGTGGAGCTGGCGGGCCGGCCCAAGCGGATCGAGAGCACCGAGGGCAGCTTTGAGGCCGAGGCGGTGATCCTGGCCACGGGGGCGTTCCCTCGGGAGCTGGGCCTGCCGGACGAGCAGGCGCTCCGCGGGCGCGGGGTGGCGTACTGCGCCGCCTGCGACGGCATGCTCTACCGCGGCAAGACGGTAGTGGTCAACGGAGGCGGAAACACCGCTGTGGGCGACGCGCTCTATCTGGCCAAGCTTTGTAAAAAGGTCTATCTGGTCCACCGGAGAGACGAGCTGAGGGCCTCGGCGGTCTATCGGGACGCGCTGAGGGAAAACGGCGTTGAGATCCTTTGGAACAGCCGCATTACCGCTCTGCGCAAGGAGAAACGCCTGACAGGCGTTGAGGTGGAGGATCTTCGCACCGGCGCACGGCGGGAGCTGTTCTGCGACGGCCTGTTTGTGGCCATCGGCCGGGTGCCGGATACGGCCCTGTTTGCCGGCCAGGTGGAGCTGGACCCCTCGGGCTATATCGTGGCGGATGAAACCACCCGCACCAGCATGCCCGGCGTCTTTGCGGTGGGCGATGCCCGCACTAAGGCGGTGCGCCAGATCGTCACCGCAGTGGCAGACGGGGCCGTGGCGGCCCACTATGCGGAGGAGTTCCTGTTGGAGGATGCTGTAAATGATAAAAACCTGTCATGAATAGTGCGTTTTGTGTGGCGGTCCACGCCCTGATCTGCCTGAACCGGCGGCAGGAGCAGCTCTCCAGTGAGGAGCTGGCCCGCAGTATCTGTACCAATCCGGCCCGCGTGCGGAAGATCATGGCGGGGCTGAAGCGGGCCGGACTGGTGGAAACCAAGGAGGGGAATGAGGGTGGCTACCGCTTTGTGGGCGATCCCGCCGCCCTTACATTAGATCAGGTAGCCCGGGCGCTGGAGGTGCGGTTCGTGTCGACCAACTGGCGCGGCGGGGGCGTGGATCAGCCCTGCCTGGAGGCATCGGGTATGTCGGAGGTCATGGACGGTCTGCTGGAGGAGCTGGACCAGGGCTGCCGGAGCAGGCTTTCGGAGATCAGCCTGGCTGAGCTGGACAGCAGACTTTATTTGAAACAAAGGAGATGAATATGGGTCTTTCACTGGAGACGAGCGTGCCGGTACTTACGGTGTTTTTACAGGGGCTGCTGAGCTTTTTCTCTCCCTGTGTGCTGCCCCTTGTGCCCCTCTACGTCAGCTATCTGGCGGGAGGCGCCAGGGACGTGGACAGCGACGGCAATATCCGCTATCCCAGGGGAAGGGTACTGGTCAACACCCTGTTCTTTGTGGTGGGCATCAGCTTTACCTTTTTCCTGCTGGGGTTCGGCTTTACAGCACTGGGAAGCTTTTTCCGCAGCAACCAGACCTGGTTTGCCCGCATCAGCGGCATCATTATGATCCTGTTTGGCCTGTACCAATTCGGCGTGTTCGGGCGCTCGGGCGCCCTGGAGCGGGAGCACCGGCTGCCCTTCCGGCTGGACCGGTGGGCTATGAACCCGCTGGTGGCCCTGGTGCTTGGCTTTACCTTCAGCTTTGCGTGGACGCCCTGCGTGGGCCCCACGCTGGGCAGCGTTTTGCTGATGGCCTCTTCGGCGGGCAGCGCCGCCCGCGGCTTCCTGCTGATTGCGGTATACACCCTCGGCTTTGTGATCCCCTTCCTGGCCGTGGGACTGTTTACCGGGGCGGTGCTGGGCTTTTTCAAGCGCCACCAGAGGGTGGTACGCTACACTGTGAAGGTGGGCGCGGTCCTGCTGGTGCTCATGGGCGTCATGACACTGACTGGCTTCATGAACGGCATTACCAGTTACCTGTCCAGCGCGGCGGGCAGCGGAGCGGCCGAAACGCCCCAGGCTCAGACAAGCGGAACTCCGGACCCCACACCAGAGGGGAGCGTGCCCGCCGGACCGGAGGAGAGCCCGGCGGCCAGCGGGCGGCCGGCGATTCCCGCGCCGGATTTCACCCTGGTGGACCAGTACGGGGAGGAGCATACCCTCTCCGACTATGAGGGCAAGACGGTGTTTCTCAACTTCTGGGCGACCTGGTGCGGTCCCTGCAAGCGCGAGATGCCGGAGGTGCAGGCGCTCTACGAGAAATACGGGAACAACGAGGGAGATGTGATCGTTCTGGGCGTGGCCAATCCAAAGTCGGAGGAGTACCCCTATAATCAGGATGTTACTCAGCCGGAGGTGGAGCAGTTCCTGGAGGACGGCGGCTACACCTTCCCGGTGGTGATGGACGTTACAGGAGAGGTATTCTACTCCTACGGCATTTCCGCCTTTCCCACCACCTTCATGATCGGCGCAGATGGGAATGTGTTCGGCTATGTGCCGGGAGCTCTCACCGGCGATATGATGGAGTCCATTGTCCAGCAGACCATAGACGGCGTTGAGGCGGGGGCATGAGGGATACTCTTGTCAAAGCTCAGTCCTTCTGGTATTATGAAAGGTAAGTTTTTGACAAAGGAGTTTTGACGTGTTTGAAGTCCTGAAAACAGAGGGAAAGGCCCGCCGGGGTGTCTTTACCTGCGCCCACGGCACGGTGCAGACGCCGGTGTTCATGAACGTGGGCACCCAGGGGGCCATCAAGGGTGCGGTGTCGGCCCATGATCTGAAGGAGATCGGCTGTCAGGTAGAGCTGTCCAACACCTACCACCTTCACCTGCGCCCCGGCGACCAAGTGGTGCGGCAGATGGGCGGCCTGCACAGGTTCATGCGGTGGGACGGCCCGATCCTGACCGACTCGGGCGGGTTCCAGGTGTTCTCCCTGTCGGGCCTGCGCAAGATCAAGGAGGAAGGGGTCACCTTCGCCTCCCACATCGACGGGCGCCGCATCTTTATGGGGCCGGAGGAGTCCATGCAGATTCAGTCCAACCTGGGCTCTGATATCGCCATGGCCTTCGACGAGTGCGTGGAAAACCCGGCGACCTATGAGTATGCCAAAGCCTCCTGCGAGCGCACCCTGCGCTGGCTGGCCCGGTGCAAGGCGGAGCACGACCGGCTCAACGCCCTGCCTGATACGGTGAATCCCCGCCAGATGCTCTTCGGCATCAATCAGGGCGCCACTTTCCCGGAGCTGCGCATCTGGCACATGAAGGAGACCGCCAAGATTGACTGCGAGGGCTACGCCATCGGCGGCCTGGCGGTGGGGGAGCCCACCCAGGTGATGTATGACATCATCGACGCGGTGGAGCCCTATATGCCGGCGGACAAGCCCCGCTACCTCATGGGGGTGGGTACCCCCTCCAACATCATCGAGGGTGTGGCCCGGGGCGTGGACTTCTTCGACTGCGTGATGCCCGCCCGCAATGCCCGCCACGCCAAGCTCTTCACCTGGTCGGGGGCGCTGAATATCCGCAATGAGAAGTACAAGCTGGACGAGCGGCCCATCGACCCGGACTGCGACTGCCCGGTGTGCCGCTCCTTCTCCCGGGCCTATCTGCGCCACCTCTTTGCAGCGGAGGAGATGCTGGCCATGCGTCTGGCGGTGCTTCACAACCTCTATTTCTACAACAAACTGGCCGAACGTATCCGCCAGGCACTGGACGCGGGCCAATTCGCGGCATTCCGGGCGGAGTATTCCGAGAAATTGGCCGGGCGGCTGTGAAGTTTCTGTGAATGAGGCGAAAAGGGCTTGTCAAAATCTGCTTTTCGCTTTATAATGTTCTATTGGTGACGTTTTAACGTCAAAGTATGAATCGGAGGGGATTATTTTGCTGACACAGACTGCTGGCGTTCTGCTGACAAATTCAGGGACGAATGGTAGTGCAAGCTTATTGAGTATGCTTCTGCCGTTCGTGATCCTGATCGCGGTCTTCTATTTCCTGCTCATCCGGCCGGAGAACAAGAAGAAAAAGGCGGCGGCCAAGATGCGCTCTGAGCTGGCGGTGGGCGATGAGATCACCACCATCGGCGGCGTGGTAGGCACCATCTGCCAGGTGAAGGAGGATACCATCATCATCGAGACCAGCGCCGACCGTGTGCGTATGGAGTTCACCAAGTGGGCCATCTCCACCAAGGGCACCCAGTCCACGGAGAACGCTCCTGCGGACACCAAGGATTCCAAGGACAAGAAGTAATAGTGAACGCCCTCCCTGCATAGGTTTCAGTAGGAATCCATGCCAAGGGAGGGTGTTTTTATGAAAAAAAAGGAGGAGGAGCAGAGCGCAAAGCTGATCCGCTGCGGAATGGGGCTGGTGCTGGGTGGCGTGGCCGCGCTGGCGGTTTGCTTTGTCTTTCTGCTGGTGGCGTCGGCGGCCATTTCCGGCGGACTGGCAGGGGAGGAGCTGATGTATCAGCTCACCATCGTGGGATGTGTGCTGGGGGCCTTTGCGGGCGGCCTGCTGGCAGTGCGGCGCTGTGGGAGCCGGGCGCTGATCGTTGGCCTTACCACCGGCGGAGTGCTCTTCCTGCTGCTGCTTACCATCGGGGCGCTCTGCTTCGAAACAGTCTCTCTGGAGGCGGGGGGCATCGGCCTACTGTGCGGCTCCCTGTGCGGCGGAGCTGCCGCCGGAATCCTGGGCGGCGGGGGTAAGAAGAAGCCTGCCCGGAAAAAACGCAGAAAATAATTGAAATCGGGCGGAGAATGTGTTATAATCGCTCCAAACCATCGTTATGGGAGGGAAACCAGAATGAAGCATGTGAAGACGCTCAACGGCGCGACTCTGAAGAAGAGCGCCGCCCACGGCGGCTGCGGCGAGTGCCAGACCTCCTGCCAGTCCGCCTGTAAGACCTCTTGCACCGTTGCCAACCAGAAGTGCGAGAACCAGTAAAAACGAACTTGGCTCGAAAAGGGTGGGGCATCCCACCCTTTTTGTATGCCGTAATAAAGTGAGGAACGAACAAATATGGTACATACCTTTCAATGCCTTGGCGTGAATATCGCCGTGGACGTCAACAGCGGCGCCGTCCACGTGCTGGACGAGCTCACCTACCACCTTCTGGAGCAGGTGCAGCCCCCCATGGGGGAGCACTGCCCCGCGGAGCTTTGCGCCAGGCTGCCCCAGTACGACCCAGCCGCCCTGGAGGAGGCTTGGCAGGAGCTGCGCGGTCTGGCGGCCGAGGGGCTGCTCTTTGAGGAGGACGACTACATTGACCGGGAGAAGGCTGCCTCCATGCAGCAGCAGGCCCTGGTGAAGGCCCTGTGCCTCCATGTCTCCCACGACTGCAACCTGCGGTGTAAGTATTGCTTTGCCTCCACCGGCGATTTCGGCACTGGCCACCGCATGACCATGGACTTCGAGACCGCCAAACGGGCCATCGACTTCGTCATCGCCAAGTCGGGCCACCGCCGTAACATCGAGGTGGACTTCTTCGGCGGCGAGCCGCTGATGGCCATGGATACCGTAAAGAAGACGGTGGAGTACGCCCGTTCCATTGAGGAGGAGCACAACAAGTGCTTCCGCTTTACAATTACAACTAATGGTGTGCTCCTCAATGATGAGAACATCGAGTACATCAACCGTGAGATGTCCAACGCAGTTCTCTCCATCGACGGGCGAAAGGAGGTCAACGATGACCTCCGGCCCACGGTCAACGGCAAGGGCAGCTATGACGTGATTGTGCCCAAGTTCCAGAAGCTCATTGAGGGCCGTGGGACGAAGGACTACTACCTCCGGGGCACCTTTACACGGTTCCATCAGGACTTTGCCGAGGACGTGAAGGCGTTGGCCTCCATCGGACGGAATATCTCGGTGGAGCCGGTGGTTGGGAAGGAGGAGGATCCCTATGCCCTCCAGGAGGCAGATCTGCCCGCCCTGAAGGCGGAGTACGAGCGCCTGGCGGAGTATCTCAGGGACCACCCGGAAACCAACTTCTTCCACTTCAATGTGGATCTGGCCCAAGGCCCCTGCGTGATCAAGCGCCTGCGGGGCTGCGGGGCGGGCTGCGAGTATGTGGCTATCACCCCGGAGGGGGACATTTACCCCTGCCACCAGTTTGTAGGCAACGAGGACTACAAGCTGGGCAGTCTCTACGACGGCACCTTTGACAAAGAGCTGTCCGGCCGCTTCGCCGGGCTGAACATCTACACCCGGGAGGAGTGCAAGGACTGCTGGGCGCGGTTCTACTGCTCGGGTGGGTGCAGCGCGTCCAACCTGCTTGTCAATGGCGACATAAAAAAGCCCCACCGTGTGGGCTGTGAGTTGGAGCGAAAGCGGCTGGAGTGTGCCATCGCTCTGCGGGCGATCGCGGCCGGAATGGCGGAGTGACATATACCTGTCTCTTATACACATCTCCGAGCCCACGAGACACTCGCTAATCTCG
>OWJQ01000173.1_pt1 | contig 41734 bp, 37 predicted proteins | sample 1732711 | NCBI WGS metagenome assembly OWJQ01 (sample SAMN05065745, study PRJEB22554) | human gut metagenome | biome: ENVO:2100002; feature: ENVO:00000062; material: ENVO:00002003 | host: Homo sapiens | place: USA | reverse complement strand
ATTAGCGAGTGTCTCGTGGGCTCGGAGATGTGTATAAGAGACAGGTTGTGGACCGTCCATCCAGCTTTCTCGGCCAGAATGTCTACCCACCGGCTGTCCGCATCATATCGCCCGCCGAAGTAGCCTCGCGGGTCGTAGCCGTATGTGTTGGAGTCGCCAAAACAGATGACGTTCATCTTTTCCGCTTTCCTTTCTCTGCAAACGCTATGTAATTGTTTTTATGATTTTCATCGCAAACCCGCCAGGTTTTCCAATTCTCCTATGGATGAGTTTCTTCAATTTAATTAGTCCATCTGAACCCTCTAACGGTTTTGACATTCTAAAGCAACGAATCCCTGTTAACGAGATAAGCAACTCAATAACTCAGAATTAAGGTAAATATGGCGTCACAGCCCGCAATAGCATTGCTCCGCGCTCACTGTGGAATTTCATCATTTTAATCCAGTTATCCCGGTTTGTTACACTGACATCCAGCAGTTCATCATACACTTTACAGGAACGAGTTCCCTCCTGGTTGTACCACATCAGCGGTCGTCCATAAGTCTCTTCGATTTCCGCCTGATGTTTCTTCAGATTGTCGTAAATCTGCTGGTTTTTGGCTCCATCCCCCGTGTCAATATAGATCTCGACCCGGGCCTGATTATAGTTGGCAACGCAAGACAGCTGAACCCCTGGGCTATTCGTAGAACCTGAGAGATAGTTGTTCTTCGTGGGTGACACATACTTGAACGATCCGGTCACTTCCTGGAGGCTCGGTAAAACCTGTGTCCAGTACGCTCTGCGGATTTTATGCCGCTGGCTGGATTCCTCATCGTCATCCCGTTTCTCATTGAGGAAGAACACCAAATCAGAGGGATCCTGCCCATAATGCTCGAACAGGTGCCGGAGCATATTGATCTTGTGCTGCGTCGAGGTGCCAGTATTGACATAGATGCCGTCCGCAACCATCGCCGACGCATCCGCTCCGTTTTCACTCCGAGAAAACTGGCTGGCCAGATCTACGCTGTCATCAGCATCTGCGAGGTAATTGAGGTATGCGGTATCAACATTGTGCAACTCCTTGAGGACTGCGACATACATATCCACCCAGGTAGTTGTTTCGTGCTCATTCCCACGGAAACGGTACTTCACCAGTTGCCTGCCGGTAAAGGTTGCGTCATCATCCAGAGCGATCTCATCATACTGTTTCTGCGGGGGCGTATATGTAGTGTCCGCATATGGCCAGAGGCAGATGCACTGCTGGATCAAGCTACTGTAGCGTTCCTCTAATTCAGTAAGGCCCCAGTGGTCTGCTTTCGCGATCTGCTGGGTCATCTTCAGGCCGCTTTGGAGATATCCGTCTTTCATGGTCTTCTTTTCCTGGAAGGAGGAGTTACTGTACCGGATATTGTAGGCTGATGCAGCCAATGTCAGGTTTGCCAGCCGATGGAGCCACTGATCATGGATGCTCTCTGCATCGTCACCCAGTTCAGCCGCCCAAGCGGGAGTCAGCTTTTGCGGCATGATATGTTCAATGGTGTACTCGCCGCTGTCCAGCCGGTTGTAAATCTCTTTATATTCAGAACTATCCCCATTTTCCAAGCGCTCGAAGATATAGGCTTTGTACCGGGTTGGCATGGTATAGATGTTTTTCGTTTTCAGCCCTTCCGCAAAGTCCTCATCTGTGGGGAAGGCAGCCTTCTCTTTTTTGCTACCCAGCACATACTTCATTTTCTCCAGGAAACTATCGTAAGTGCCGTCCAGCCGCTTGATGTCATTACAAAGGGTGAGGAACACCTTGCTCTGTGTGTTGGAAGGCAGGTCACAAATCAGGCGGCGGAGCAGATATGCCTCCACGATGCGGCAGACCTCGGCCACAGTATCCAGTGAGAACAGATCCTCTTCCTGGAGTCGGAATACCTCCATCAGGAACGGACGGCAGACGCTACTTTCAAACCGATTTAGCCGGTACAGGGAGGCTCTCAGTCTGAGGGGGAACTCAGGGCTACCAGAGCGGATCTCGTTATACCTCTTCGCATAGTCCAGCAACTCTTTGAGGACATCCTCGATCTGGCCGCGCTTTTCCACATAGTCCTTGAACTCCTGGTAGATCTCCTTCATGGCTGTCAGACGCCGCTCCTTGATACCCAGGTAGTCCCGAATGAAGGGGCTGACATCATAGGAGTTGGTCTGCTTATCATAGCCGGCGTTCTTCTCAATCGGACTCCAATAGTCATCGTAGAACTGTTCCTGCTCCTCCATAGAGCGGCGCATCAGGACAAAGTTCCGGATCTTATCGCCCTCGTTCAAGTCCAGTCCCGTGGAATTGAGGCTCTCGAAAACAAGTTGTGGATCATCGTCTGGGGGCGTCAGGGTGATGTCAATGATTTGGAGCTTTTCAACTGCAGAAAACAACTGATCCACGCTGATGTCATCCCGTTGGATCTGGTTGTAGAAATACAGGTAGTTCTGGGTAATTCGTGAACTCTGATTGTACTCAGAGGGATCGCCCCAGAGTCGGTCGTAAGAGTCCTGATCGCCCTTGATGGGCTTCAGCTTCATTTTGCGCTGTTTGGGATTGATCTCATCAACCAGATACTTCTTCGTGATCACATCGTACAGGTTGGGATCTTTGGGCGTGACAATGCCGGCCTTCACAAGGTTGGCAATGGCCAGGAGAAGAAGGGATACGGTCGTGATCCGCTGTTGCCCATCAATGACCAGGTAGTCCGAGCTACTACCCATAGGGTCGCTGACAGATACGATACCGCCGAAAAAGTGCCAGCGTTTCCCCTCCCTGACCGTTTTAACAAGATCAGAGTAGAGTTTTTTACAATGTTCCTCTTTCCAGTCATAATTACGCTGATATACTGGAATGACAAGCTTATCCGCATTTTTTAGAAAATGAGTCAACAATTTTCCCTGCCCATTCACCGTAGTGCCTCCATATCATCTTTATCGATAGTCTCTTTGTTTTCGCTTTCAAAATATTGCTTTAAGATTCGTTCCAGCGCCATCGTCATCGTCTGCCCCTTTTCATCTGCATAGGACTTCAGCCGCTCACAGAGGGTCCTGTCGATGTAGCAGTTGATATGCTGTCCGTCTTTTTTTGCTCTTGGCATTGTTATCCCTCCTGACCGTTCCGAAGTTCCCGATACAGTTCCTTTGCCAGGGCGACCATGATGGCCTTATACTTGGCGGTATCCTCGAACAACTTTGTATAGGTTTCCGTGCTTTCGATATAGGAGGCCTGGGCCGTCTGGTCGAAAATTTTGGGGAACACATTCTTTTCGAAGATTTGCTGTCCATCCACTTTAGCCGCCTTGCGGAGTTTTTTATCCGCCAGCAGTTTCTCACGCAAAGTCCCGATCAAGACCCGGTCTGCTTCTGTGAAGGAACCCTTGTAGGTCTCGTTGATCTTCTCAATGACCTCGTCCAGCGGGTCCTTTTTCGTGTTCATATTGACGCCCTTCTTTGTCTTTGCAGGCTCCAGGGCCGTCGGCTTTTCTTCCAGAGTGATCGCTCCCTCAAAGGTCTTTTCCAGACGGTAGTATTCCAGTTTCACCCGGTTCTCCAGGTCCCAGGGAGTGGAAGGTTCCGCAGGGATCAGTTTGGAGAGATAGGAACAGAAGAGATACTCCTTATGAAGATCCTTATCGAACATCCGCACGATCTGAGAGATGTAGTTATACCACTTCACAAAGGCTCGAATCAGACGGCGGAACTGGTAGCGATCCTCCTTGCTCAGCTGGTTGTAAGCCTTGGCTACCGGGAGCAGAGCGTTGGAGATCTTCGCCTGGATGGAGGCGGCCTTTTTCGCATCAGGGGCAAAATAGATTTTGCTGACCGCCTCAATGTCACTGTCGTTATACAGTTTGAATTCCCGGAGCTGCTTCTGAGTCTTGTAGATCAGGTCAACATTGATCTCCTCGGTGAGGCTGGTCTCCTGGTAGTAGGGCTGGAAGGCCTCCAGGATCTCTTCCTTGGTATTCACAAAGTCCAGAATGTAGGTATCTTCTTTGCCGGGATAAGTGCGGTTCAGACGGCTCAAAGTCTGGACTGCCTTCACATCCCGCAGTTTCTTATCCACGATCATGGTGTGGAGTAGCGGCTCGTCGAAACCGGTCTGATATTTCTCCGCCACGATCAGCACATCGCCCTCGTCATGGAAGACCTGCTTGGTCTGGGCCTCGCTGACGCGGTTCCCCTCCCGATCACGGTTCATGCCGCTTTCGGTGTACTCTGTGCCGTTCTCCTCGTCCGGGTCCTTGATGCTACCGGAAAAGGCGATCAGAATCTCCACATCATCGTAGTGATTTGCCTCCAGATAGGCCTTGATCTCGTGGTAGTAGCGCACCGCCGCCAGCCGGGAGGCGGTGACCACCATCATTTTACCCTTTCCGCCGATCTTGTGCTTGGTGATGTCCCGGAAAGTCTCCACAATGATGGCGGCCTTCTGTTGCAGGTTGTGGGGGTGTAGCTCCTCAAACCGCCGGATCGTCTTGATGGCCTTGATGGTGGGGACCTCTGGATTGTCCGGGGTGTTCTTGGCGATTTGAAAACAGGTCTTGTAGGTGGTGTAGTTCTCCAGCACATTCAGGATGAACCCTTCCTCAATGGCCTGCCGCATGGAGTAGACATGGAAGGGGTGGAAGGAGCCGTCCGCATACTCCTCCCCGAACGTCTCCAGGGTCTTATTCTTCGGCGTAGCGGTAAAGGCAAAGAAACTCAGGTTCTTGTGCTTGCCGTGGGTGATTATCTCCCGCACCAGGTTGTCCTCTGCGTCCTCCAACTCGTCCTCGGCTTTACCTTCCAGCTCTGCGTACTCTTTGAGGGCATCGTGGGTATCCGCCAGGGCCATTTTCAGTTTCATGGCGCTCTGGCCGGTCTGACTACTGTGGGCCTCGTCCACGATGATGGCAAAGGCCTTGCCGGTGGTGTCATCTACCTGTTCATAGATGACGGGGAATTTCTGCAGGGTGGTGACGATGATCCGCTTGCCGTCGTTGAGCGCGTCCCGCAGGTCCTTAGAGGACTTCTTCTCGTCAATAGTCACCACAGAACCCAAGGTGTGGTCGAAGCCGGAGATAGTCTCCTGAAGTTGTGCATCCAGCACCGTGCGGTCTGTGACGATGACCACGGAGTTGAAGATGGGCTTGTTGTCATCGTCGTGAAGGCTGGCCAGACGGTAGGCTGTCCAGGCAATAGAGTTGGACTTCCCGGAACCGGCGCTGTGCTGCACCAGATAGTTTTTGCCGGGGCCGTTGGTCCTGACATCCTGGATCAACCGCCGCACCACATCCATCTGGTGATACCGTGGGAAGATGACCGATTTCTTGGTGATCTCCTTCTGGGTGCCGTCTTTCTGAGGCACCTTCTCCTTCTTCACCTGGAGATTGATGAATTTTTGGATGATGTCCAGCAGGCTGTCTTTCTGCAATACATCTTTCCAGAGGTAGGAGGTCACATAGTCCCCATCCGGCGAAGGCGGATTCCCGGCTCCGCCGTCCCTGCCGGGGCCGTTGCTGCCTTGGTTGAAGGGGAGGAAGTAGGTCTTGGCCCTGTCTAACTTGGTGGTCATCACCGCCTCATAGAGATCCACAGCGAAAAACACCAGAATACGGTGGTTCAGCCGGAACGCCGGTTCCTTGGGGTCCCGGTCAAACATCCACTGCCGCTTGGCATTGTCCACGCTCTGGCCGGTGAGCTGGTTCTTCAACTCGATGGCCACCACCGGGATGCCGTTCACGGCCAGCATCATGTCCACACTGTTGTTGTTCTGCCCGGAGTAGTGCCACTGGCGGATACACTGGCAGATGTTCTGGCCGTAGTGCTTGACGGCCACATTGTTCAGGGTGGACTCCGGCTTGAAATAGCACACCCGGAACTCGATCCCCCGGTGCTTGAACCCGTGGCGCAGGACGCTGATCAGGCCGTCGTTCTCCACCGCGTTTTCAAGGGCCTTGTAAAACTTCTTCTCCGGATCGGAGCTGCACTGCTTCTCGAACCGTTGCCACTGGATGGGCTGGGTGGCCTGGATAAAGCTCACCAGGGTGTCCAGGTCCAGGGCCATGCCGGAGTCCATGGAGGCCCGGTAGCCCGCGTCAGAGGCCTTCTGCCAGCCACCGACAGGGGAGGTCAGAAAGGACTCGATATCCTGTTCAAATTGCTTTTCGTTGTCAGGCATTTTAATACCTCCCGATTATCCGCCTTTTCCCAATAATACTTGGACAAGCGGAATGACAGATTGAACCAAAAGGGTAAGTATTACACCGGCAAGCCCGGATATCAGGCACTGCACCCAGGCTCTCCGATTAGTGGATTTTAGTTCTTGCTCATGCCGCTTCTTTTGCACTTCATATGAAATTCCGGCATTTAGAACTATCATATGATATGGGCAATTGTCTGCCCATTGTACTGAGATCATGTCCGAGTCTGACAATTCCTTAAATGTGCTACGCAGTATACATACATCAGAAAAAGGCAGAGTTTCAAACCTTGTTTCCCAATATTCGGAGAGACAATTTCCCTTGTCATCCCGATGTATCAAAATCTCATTTAGCAAAGCTTCCGCATTTGGAGTCAAATATTCAAATGCCATCGGTTTCTTCCTCCGATACTTTGGCCGTGACCGCATCTCTCCTCAGCGCGTTCTCCTGCAAACTGCACAGGTATTGAACTGGCCGCGAGGAGGGGTATTCACCTTGATATCTCTGAGTATCCAATAAAATCGTCCCCGGCACCACAAAGTCGCGGTAATGGGCAAGAGCCTGGATGTCCATCGATGACCGGATCAAGTGAAAGAGCCGATTTCTCTCCTCACGACGATCTTCTCGTTGATCCTCACTCGTCCTATTGATTTCTTGAAGTTCTTCGATACCGTGGCAATTTTCTAACCTGTGATTTCCGTGCTTTTTCAGTTGCTTCCCAAGGTAATCTTGAATAAATGCACGATAAGAAGGGTCGTTTTTGGACAGGGTACACCTACTCCAGTTGTTGGCGAAAGTATTCAGGAACACCAGAGATATCGCCTCACAGATGGTTTCCTCAATCCATGAAACCTTTTGCTCCTCGCGGCTGTTCAGACGGTGTATCACACAGTGGGTAAACTCATGTGAAGCCTGAAAAATGAGTTGACACCAAAATTTGAACGAATCCATACTCAGATAAATTGTGTCACAAGGAAACTCTGGATTGCGAGACAGTGGGCAGAACTGTGGACACCCGCGATTCGGATGCTTGATCACACGTAGCTCCGCAGGGCCAATCCCAAGGCCGAGACTTTCAAAGCACTTGTTGATGAAATCGAAAATGGAAACCGCTGTTTTGGTCTCCTGACTTGTAAGCGGTTGGTTGTCAGGGACACTGGTAGACAGTATTTTGATCATGAAGCCTTCCTTTTCTTTTGTATATATGGCTTGTGTCATCTGATCTGTTTTTATAATAGTTGTACGTCCTGTTGCTCGGATTCGAATTTTGCTTTTGCATCTACCGCTCCGCGAATGAGCAAATAGAAAAATTCGAGGTAGTGTATATATGCGTGAACACATTCCAGTAAAATGGGATTCAGTTTCTCAGGCAAAACATGGCTGACCTGAAACTCCAGGGTATTGTCCTCACCTGCTGAAACGGATTGATAAAACGCTTTCCCGGAAAAATAGACATATCCAGAAGTATTGTCATAGGCCGTGGAGAACCGGGGGGTCCAGCTTGGTCAACTCTTTTTTCAGATACCAATCTTGCATCTGCTGGCCGCTCTTGTCCCTAAGTTTATCGATCTTTCCACCATCCATTAAACTATTGATAAACCCCTTCCGGTCCTCTGCAATATAGAGCGCGTACAGCCTCATACAGTTGTCCAACTGCAATCTCAAAAGCGCAGCAGCGCAAGTCAGATTCCGCGCTTTGACCATGGCAATAAAGCCGTCTGTCAATTGCTGGCTTCTGTTCAACAATGCCGCAAAACCCAAATCAACCTGGAGGAGCGTATTCCCGATGATCCCCTTGGCAATAGGTATGGCCTCCTCGTTGATGCGCTCCAACTCAGGAATCAGGGCTTCGATTTCTTTTTTGTATTCCGTATTGTTCATTGTCGCACGCTTCTTTTCCCGGTCACGACCTCATAAATGAGGGATTTTTTGTAGGATTCCAGATCTTCAATGAGGAATTGCTTCTGAAAAATCAAATCATCGATTCTTCCACATTTTGAATCGAGAAAATCCACAATCCTGCCCTGAGTTTCGCCATCGAAGACAGGAAAGGGAACTGCAGATAACTTTTCTTTCGTGAAATGCGGGATGGTTGCCTTGTTACAGGCAAAATCGACGTAACCACGACCAACTAAGGCCTCTATGAAATATTTGAGATACTTCACATTGTTTTTGCGCTTAGGCCGCACGATCATAATAGAGTTTTGAATGTAGACTGGAAAATCTACTGCCTCAATCACAGCACATCCACCAGCTCCTGCGCCACCTTCGACTACTAATAAGTCTCCAGGTGCAACTCTGTACCGCTCCTTCTCATCTGAATTGAACCACATTTCTTTCAAATTTTCTGTGTCAACCCCAGAAAAATGGACATTTGCGGCGCAGAAATATGGCTCCAGAGAGTAAGTATCATCTAACGGCTTAGGGCAAAGCATTTTCCCTAATGTAATTGAAAAGTGCATTCCTACTCGACTTACCTTTACTGTAGCTGGTAGTAGAGAAATCCACTCAATCCCGCTGTCCTTCATCTCCACATTCGGGTCCAGCCCCTTGGTGACGGCCTCATAGATGATGGAGGCCTTCCACTGCTTATAGTCCTCGATACTGGCCTTGGCCTGGGCGATGATCTCGTCGATCTTGGCGCATTGGGTGTCCAGGTAGGAGGCGATGGCGGATTGCTCTGTTAACGATGGAGCTACAATCTTAATGCTTTTGAAATCCTGAAACTTCAGAGTTTTTCGGATTCCGCTACCAATTACGTGAAATACTTGTCGATAGTCGTATGCTTTGAGGAGATATAACACAAATCTGGGAACAATACGCCCTTCATCCGGCTGTACGGCCAAGTAGGCTGATGTAATGATTCCTTTTTCGCGAACAATCGCCACACGCTGGGATATAAAGTCGTAGTTCAGGTTTAGACCGTTAATCATAATCGTGTTAGGTGACACAACTCGATACGCACTAAGTGTCTCCTCTACACTTTCATCGATTTCCCCTGCAATTTTCTTGTCAACAATTTCTCCATATCTAAACGAGAACGGATTGCTGTATTGGTTGTTGACATTCTTCTCTTTGACTTCGTCAAAAACCCCGCCTGCCGGGAAAACATCCCATGTTGCCGGGATCTCCCCAATCCACTCAATCCCGCAGCCTTTCATCTCCGCAAAACCCTTTGCCGGGGTCATCTCACTCACCGTCCTTCCCAAACAGGTCGTGGAGCTTCTGCATCAAGGCGCGCTCATGCTCCTCGATGCGCTTGGCGATCTGGTCGGCAGGCTCGATCTCCTTGTACTCGTAGAAGGTGCGGGTGAAGGGGATCTCATAGCCCACCTTGGTCTTGCTCTTGTCGATCCAGGCCTCCGGGTTATAGGGCAGGACTTCACGGGCAAAGTATGCGTCGATGTCCTCATCCAGCGGCACGTTCTCCGTGTCCCGCTTGGCGGTGTCAGCCACGGGCTTTCCCTTTTTCAGGACTTTCTTCCCGTCCTCGTCCAGCAGGGGGCTTTCCACCGTGATCTTGTTGTAGCCCAGAGCCACGCTGTCCAGCACCCGGCTCTTGCAGACGAGTTTCGCCCCGGACTCCAGCTCCCGCTCATAGGTCTGGTCCCGGTACTCCCCGTAGGCCCGGACGATCAGCTCCCGGCAGGCCTCGGTGATGTCCACCCGCTTGTTGCCGATGGACTTCCGGCGGGACTCATAGCACTTGCAGGCGTCAATGAGCTGGACCCTCCCGATATGCTCCGAGGGCTTGTCCTTGGTGATGATCCAGATGTAGGTGGCGATGCCGGTGTTGTAGAAGCTGTCGTTGGGGAGTTGCACGATGGCGTCCAGCCAGTCGTTTTCGATCAGATACCGGCGGATCTCCGACTGGCCGGATCCGGCGTCCCCGGTGAACAGGGAGGAGCCGTTCTGGATGATGGCCATGCGGCCCTCCGGCTTCAGTTTGGACAGGCCGTTGAGCAGGAACAACATCTGCCCGTCGCTCTTGCTGGGAAGGCCGGGACCGAAGCGGCCAGCGGAACCCTTCTTGTGCTCCACCTCCACCGCCGTGGCCTCCCGTTTCCAGTCGATGCCGAAGGGGGGATTGGAGATGCAGTAGTCGAACTGGTAGCCATCGAACTTGTCGTCGTCCAGGGTGTCGCCAAACTGCATATTGTCCGGGTCACCCCCACGGATCAGCATGTCCGCCTTGGCGATGCCGAAGGTGAAGGGGTTCAGCTCCTGGCCGAAACAGGTAACATCTGCGTCGGCGTCCAGTTGCTTCAGCCGCTCCTCCATGCAGGTGAGCATCTGGCTGGTGCCCATGGTCATGTCGTAGACCGTCTTGGTGATGCCCTCCCCGTGGAAGGCGTTCTGGTCCCCCGTCACCAGCAGGTCGCACATCAGGTAGATGATGTCCCGGCTGGTGAAATGCGCTCCGGCTTCCTCGTTGTAGGACTCGGAAAACCGCTGGACCAGATTCTCGAAAATATAGCCCATGTCCACGGCGCTGATCTTTTCCGGACTCATATCCGCCTTGTCAGAGCAGAAGTCCACGATGACCTGATAGAGCAGGCCCGCCTCCTCCATGCGGTCGATCTGGGCGCTGAAATTCATACGGGCGAGGATGTCCTGCACGTTGTCGGAGAAACCGTTGAGATAGGCCCGGAAGTTGTCGTTGATATTCTCGGGGTCCGCCCGCAGAGTCTCAAAGGTGAAAGGGCTTGTGTTGTAGAACTGGTATCCGGCGGCAGTTCGAAGGAACCCCTCCTTGACCGCCAGATGCTCCACCTTCTTGCAGGTGTCCAGCACCGCCTGATGGGTGGGCAGCAGGCAGTCGTGAAACCGCTTGATCACCACCATTGGCAGGATCACCAGGCCGTATTCGTGGGGCTTGAATGCGCCAAAGAGGGTGTTCGCCACATTCCAAATGAGGGTGGCCTTTTCTTGGATGTTCCGGCCCACAGAGGCCAGCTGTTCATTCGCGGTCATATCAAAATCGCCCTTTCCGTTTTCTTTTCTGGGATATGACAAAATCTGCTATTAATAGCTTAACATATATCGATGGAAACCGCAACATGATTACATAAAATTCAATATTCTGAATTGCGTTTGCCTTGGAATCTACTATAATAGACATGATGTAGGAAGCGGGTGAATCCATGCGTACATGTTCCATCAACGGAAAAACGGTATCCATCTTCTCTGGTAACAAGTCCGGTTCCCCTATGATTTATCTGAACACCGTCTCAGACGAGGGTCGCCAAGTCTATGAGGCGGCGCAGGTCGCTGGGTGCCCGCCGTTCAATTTGGTGGCCATCAGCAACCTTGATTGGAACCACGACATGGCCCCGTGGGACAGTCCAGCGGCATTCAAAAAGGGGGAGCCCTTTAGGGCGGTGCCCGTAAAACAGGAAAAAATTAAAAGTCCCGATTTTCGGGGAGAGTACGGCGTGACTTCGGTCACGCCGTTTCTCTTTGCATCAATAAGTTTAGCGGAATAAATCCTGCACCATCGTAGTAAATTTCGATTTTCTGTTGACGTTTGCCGGAAGACTTGTCCGGCGCACCTACATAGATGGCACTGACCATATCTCGCAGTGCATCAGGAGTCAGAGAATTCAGATCCTGATAGTGTTTTGCTTTCTGAATAAATTTCTCCAATCGCTCATTCTGACGCTCCTGTTCTTCGATATTCTTCTGAAGCTCTACAGCGTCCATTCTGAGCTTTTTCTGTTCCGCTTCATAGTTGCCACTCATCATAGAAAAACGCTCATCAGACAGTTTCCCTTTGGCATTGTCCTCATAAATCTTCACGAACAGTCTGTCCAACTCAGCAATACGCTTTTCAGCCTGTGTCAGCTGCTTTCTCCATGCCTGTATCTTTTCATCACTTTCTATTTTTAGCTGTTCCTGCACAACTGCACGGAAGTGATCTTCATAGTGGAGAATATAGCTGATGACAGTTTCCATGTGCATCCACACCATATCCTCCAAAACGACTGCACGGATGTAGTGGGATTTGCATTTTTCATCGTTCTTACGATGGGTGGAACACTCGAAGAAATCCTGTCGCTTCTCAAAATTGTTAGCTGTGCAGTAATACAGCTTCTCACCACAATCGGCACAATACGTCATGCCGGAGAACAGGCTTGTTTTACCTGTCTTGGATCTGCGTTGGCGATTCTGACGCAACACCTGAACCTTCTCGAATATATCCTCTGGAATGATCGCTTCGTGAGTATCATAGAAAACAGAGTGATTTTCTACCGGATTGTCACGCTTTTTCTTGTCCCAAATGGAATTGGTAAAGGTCTTGAAGTTGACGATACAGCCTGTATATTCTCTGCGTTCCAGAATCTTTCTCACTGTGGTCTGATGCCATTTGCTTGGATTCTCCGGTGTCGCCTGTGGAGTATTTAAGCCCTGTTTCTGCCTATAAGCTGTTGGAGTAAGTACCTTGTCCATGGTCAACTGCGTTGCAATCTGGCTCGGCCCACGTCCCTCCATTGCCATCTTGAAGATATACTTTACAACGATAGCTGCTTCTTCATCAACGAGCCAACGGGTAGGATCATCCGGATTTTTCATATATCCGTAAGGAACATTGGTTGTAAGTGGAATACCACGGGAACCTTTGGATTTATTGACGGCTCTGATTTTGCGACTGGTATCACGGGCATAAAACTCATTGATCCAGTTCTTGATGCCTGCCATATCAATCCCCATGCCATTCTGATCGCTGGTATCGAAATTATCACTGATGGCAATATAACGGACACCGTGTTTCGGGAATGTGATGTTGGTGTACAGGCCAGTCATAGCAGAGTTTCTGCCAAGTCTGGAAAGGTCTTTGGTGATACAAACCGCTACATTGCCAGATTCAATTTCATCCAGCATTTTCTGAAAACCAGGGCGGTCAAATAATGAGGTGTGATAGCGATAGCGGCAAAAAGCTAATAAAATCAATGGTTTTGCGGACAGCGGATAGACAGGGAATGTGTTAAAAACTGAATACGCACACAAGCGGCGTTACCTTAACCCCTTTTGGGGAGAAAGTAACGCCGTTTTTTTATGCCCGCAGGAAAGGAGGCGCAGCCGGAATGTATTTCACAAAGGGCAAGCAGCGGGCGTTTGAACTGATCATGCAGCAGAAGCCGGGATTTGACCGCTATCAATCCGGTTGTGCCGGAGATGATGAAGATTGCGGTACTTGCCGTTTCTACCGCCCACAATGGAAATATGAGTTTTGCGTTTTCAAAGAGTGTCCCTATTGCCCCGGCAAAAGGACGCGGAAAACGCACGCCAGCATGGACAAATAGACGGGCAAAAGCCCTTGTGCCATGCGGCTTTGCAGACGCGAAAACGGCAAAGGGCATATTGCAATACCAAAACAGCCGAAAACGGCTTTCTAATTGTCCACGCATACCAAGAGAGGAAGTGAGGAAATATGGCAGTTTTCAGAGTGGAGCGAAATACGGGATATACCGTTATGAGCAACCACCACTTGCGAAACAAGGAATTGTCCTTAAAGGCAAAGGGCTTGTTGTCGCAAATGCTTTCGCTGCCCGAAGATTGGGATTATACCCTTGCGGGCTTATCCCATATCAACCGGGAGAAGATCGACGCAATCCGCGAAGCGGTAAAGGAACTCGAAAAAGCCGGATATATCGTGCGCAGCCGGGAGCGCGACGAAAAGGGACGCTTGCGGGGCGCAGATTACGTCATATACGAGCAGCCGCAGCCGCGAGAGCCGGAAGCAGCTACCAGCGGCGGACAGCCGCCTATATTGGATTTACCTACATTGGAAAATCCAACATTGGATAATCCAACGTTGGAAAAACCTACGCAGGAAAAACCTACGTTGGAAAATCCAACGCAATTAAATAAAGATATATCAAGTAAAGAACAATCAATTACTGATCTATCAAGTACCCATTCCATTCCTTTCCATTCCCTAAATCCCTTGCCTTATGAGCAGGACGAAGCGGCTGCGCCGCCGGAAAGGAAAAGAACGGAAGCGAAAACAAACAGTGCAATAGAGATTTATCGGGAAATCATCAAAGAAAACATCGACTATGACATTCTCATTCAAGACCCCAAAATGGATAAAGACCGTTTGGACGAGATTGTAGAAATCATGCTGGAAACCGTCTGCACAGCCCGAAAGACAATCCGTATCGCCGGGGACGACTACCCCGCCGAACTTGTCAAATCAAAGTTTATGAAGCTGAACAGCAGCCACGTTGAGTTTGTTTTGGACTGCATGAGGGAGAACACAACCAAAATCCGCAACATCAAGCAGTATCTAAAAGCGGTGCTGTTCAACGCGCCGAGTACCATTGACAGCTACTATACCGCCCTTGTCAATCACGACTTTTACGGCAGCAAATGAGCATAGCCGCAGTTTACCGGGAAAGGAGTTGATACCTTGCAGGAGGAAGTAACCCAAAAAACGATTGCCCTATCCGTCAACGTGGGAAAAGGCGCGGCAAGGCTTACCGAACAGGCGTTACAGAAAGCAATCAAGAAGTTTTTGGAGCAGAAAAGCAAAGCACCGCATGGGAAACAGACCATGCGGCAGCTTATGAAGCAAAATGCGGGGGTTTCCAACATCGAGATCACCGACAGCAATATCAAAGCCTTTGAGAGTACCGCGAAGAAATACAACATAGATTTTTCGCTGAAAAAGGTTAAGGGCGAACAGACCCGTTACCTTGTGTTTTTCAAAGGCAGGGACGCGGACGTTATGACCGCAGCGTTTCAAGAGTTTTCCGCAAAGAAGCTGAACAGGGATAAAAAGCCCTCTATCCGCAAAGCCCTTGCCGCAGCAAAGGACAAGGCGAAGCAGCTTAACGCCGCCCGCGACAAGGTAAAGAAAATAGACAGGGGGCGCGAGATATGAAGCAGATAAACTACAAAAAGCTGATAATCCCGAATATCCCGTATGTGTTCTTTGTCTATCTCTTTGATAAGGTGGGACAGGCGGTGCGGCTTGCCCCCGGCGCGGATATTTCCGAAAAGATACTCAATATCACACAGGGATTTTCCGAAGCGTTTTCAAATGCCTTGCCGAGCGTTCACCCGTTGGATTTGCTTATTGGCATTGTGGGCGCGGTGGTTATCCGTCTGATTGTCTATTTCAAAGGGAAAAATGCCCGCAAATACCGCAAGGGCGCAGAATACGGCAGCGCACGTTGGGGCAACGCCGAAGATATAAAGCCCTATATCGACCCGGATTTTCAGAACAACATCATTTTGACGCAGACCGAACGCCTTACCATGAACAGCCGCCCGAAGCAGCCGAAATACGCGAGAAATAAAAACGTCGTGGTGATCGGCGGCAGCGGCAGCGGCAAGACAAGGTTTTTCGTAAAGCCTAATTTAATGCAGCTTCATTCTTCCTACGTCTTGACCGACCCGAAAGGCACCGTCCTAATCGAGTGCGGAAAGCTGCTGCAACGGGCAGGCTACCGCATTAAGGTACTGAACACGATAAACTTTCGGAAAAGTATGCACTATAACCCCTTTGTCTATATCCGCAGCGAAAAGGACGTGTTAAAGGTTGTCAATACCCTTATCGTCAATACCAAAGGCGCGCGCCCAGATAGGGCGTAGTAAGAAGTAGAATCAGGCACTACCCACTCAGATAACAGTGGAAACGACCCGCCTAACCGATAAGCGAAAGCTGATGCGGGACCATAGCATGGCGGGAAAGCGATAAGTTGTTCTATACACAAGAGCACGACTGAATTGCTACGTTAAGCGGATATGAGGATAGAACTACTGAATGTTGAATGCGAGTTTCAAGTCCCCGTTGTGTTCGGGCGGAGGAATGTGTATGTAACCACCGTATATATGGCGGCATCAACCTCTGACATGAATAACATTGCGTTTCGCCTTTGCGCGATGGGTTATCAATCCATTCATGTGACAAACCAGAGAACTGGAAATAACGAAACGAAAGCGTATCCGACAATCCGCATTTGCCTACTTATTACGCTAACTGGGGATTGCCTAAGTCGGAATGCTCAAACGAGCTATGCGAAATGCCCCCTGCGGGTGATAAATCCCAAGCCCACGAAAGGCAAGGGAGATGACGCTGAATATCCGATACGGCAACGGAGTTCTCATAGTAGTCTTGTGGGAAGTAACGACTCTCACGGAATATATCCGGTATTCCAGACGAAGGAGAACAGTTATTGCATTCCAAAATTGAAATTTGATTAGGGAGGAAAGCCTCAAATGCAACCAACAATCGAGATTTTGGATAGAATCAGTAAAAATTCAAGGGACAACAAAGAGGAAATCTTCACAAGGCTCTACCGCTACCTATTAAGGCCCGACCTGTATTACCTTGCGTACAAAAACCTCTACGCCAACAAAGGCGCAGGAACAAAAGGCGTGAATGACGACACGGCTGACGGATTCAGCAAGGAAAGAGTTGACCGGATCATCCAATCTCTGGCTGACGGAACCTATACGCCGAACCCCGTTCGCCGCGAGTACATCCAGAAAAAGCAGAACAGCACGAAAAAGCGTCCCCTGGGGATTCCTACCTTTACGGACAAGCTGGTGCAGGAGGTATTGAGAATGATATTGGAATCGGTCTACGAGCCAATTTTTTCAAACAACTCTCACGGCTTTCGTCCCAACAGGAGCTGCCACACTGCGCTAAAATCCTTGAAAAGAGAATTTTCAGGTGTGTCGTGGTTTATTGAGGGCGATATTAAGGGCTGTTTTGATAACATCAACCACCGAGTTTTAGCAAACGTCATAAACGCCAAGATTAAAGACGCACGGCTGATTCAGCTCATTTGGAAATTCCTAAAAGCCGGTTATATGGAGGACTGGCAATACCATGCTACCTACTCCGGCTGCCCGCAGGGCGGCATCGTTTCGCCCATACTCGCAAATATCTACCTGAATGAGCTGGACAAGTTCGTGGAAAAGACCGCCAAAGAGTTCTATAAAAGCAGGGACAGACACCATACCCCGGAATACGATAAGGTCACATGGCAGATAAAAAAGGCTCAAAAACAGCTGAAAATTGCAACAGGTCAGGAAAAAACAGCTTTGTTGCAGAAAATCGCTCAATTAAAAGCAGTCATGCATAAAACGCCCTGTATGTCCAAAACGGATAAAGTCATCAAATACATCCGTTATGCCGATGATTTCATTCTTGGCGTGAAGGGCGATAAAGCGGACTGTGAGCGTATCAAGAGACAACTGTCCGACTTCATCGGCCAAACCCTGAAAATGGAACTTTCAGAGCAAAAGACGCTCATTACGCACAGCAATCAGTATGCAAGATTTTTGGGTTATGACATCCGCGTGAGAAGAGACCAAAAACTAAAGCCGCACGGAAACCACGTTTCCCGCACGCTCAACGGGTCTGTTGAGCTGTGCATCCCGTTTGCGGACAAAATTATGCCTTTCCTGTTTGGAAAACCGGTCATCCGGCAACTGCGCGACGGAACAATAGAGCCTATCGCAAGAAAATATATCTTTCGGTGTACGGATTTGGAGATTGTATCAACGTACAACTCTGAGCTGCGCGGTATTTGCAACTATTACAGCATAGCCAGCAATTTCAACAAGCTTCAGTATTTTGAATATTTGATGGAATACAGCTGCCTGAAAACTCTGGCTGGAAAGCATGAAAGCACCAGCAGAAAAATGATGCGCAAATACCGAGACGGAAACGGCGGCTGGGGTGTGTCCTACCAAACGAAAGCAGGCATAAAGCGCCGCAGTTTCGCAAGGTTTATGGATTGCAAAAATACAGACCTCTGGACAGATAAAATCATAGACTTTGCAATCGCGCACGTCGGTTCCAGAACGTCATTTGACGACAGACTGTCCGCCCGCGTGTGTGAGCTGTGCGGAAAAACCAATGTACCGCTGGAAATACACCATGTAAATAAGGTGAAGAACCTCAAAGGAAAACAACTGTGGGAGCTTGCGATGATAGCGAAAAAGCGTAAAACGCTTGCGGTGTGCAAGGACTGTCATCACAAGATTCATCACCCTTGAACGACGCTGATTTGAAGCAATGATGGCGAGCCGGATACATCGAGAGGTGTACGTCCGGTTCTGGGAGGGGTTTGGGCAAACCTACGGCAGTAATGCCGCAAGGCGGCTCATTCCTACTCTACGAGGGAGAAAAGAGCGCGGAAGATTTTTGGGTGAAAGCCGAGAGGTTACTATATTGCGCGTTGATCGGCTACATTTGGTATGAAGCCCCCGCCGAGGAAATGAACTTTACAACGCTGCTTGAACTTATCAATGCAAGCGAAGCACGCGAGGACGACGAGGAATACCAAAGCCCCGTTGATCTGCTCTTTGCCGATTTGGAAGAACGCAGCCCCGACCATTTCGCGGTAAAGCAATATAAAAAATACAAATTGGCGGCGGGCAAAACGGCAAAGTCAATCCTTATTTCTTGCGGTGCGCGGCTTGCCCCTTTTGATATAGAGGAACTCCGGGAACTCATGTCCTATGATGAATTGGAACTTGACACATTGGGCGACCGGAAAACCGCGCTTTTCCTCATAATGAGCGATACCGACGACACTTTTAATTTTGTTATCGCTATTTTGCAATCACAGCTTTTCAACTTGCTTTGTGATAAAGCAGACGACGAATACAACGGCAAATTGCCTGTTCACGTCCGCTTTTTGCTTGACGAGTTTGCGAACATCGGACAGATACCCCGCTTCGATAAATTGATTGCTACAATCCGCAGTAGGGAAATGTCCGCTTCTATCATTCTGCAATCGCAGAGCCAGCTAAAAGCCATTTACAGGGACGCGGCAGAAATCATACTTGATAATGCCGACAGCACCTTGTTTTTGGGAGGACGTGGGAAAAATGCAAAAGAGATTTCGGATAACTTGGGACGGGAAACAATCGACAGTTTCAACACTTCCGAAAATCGCGGCACGCAGGTTTCTCATGGACTGAATTATCAAAAATTAGGAAAGGAGCTGATGACACAGGACGAAATAGCAGTTATGGACGGTGGGAAATGTATTTTGCAGCTACGCGGTGTGCGTCCCTTTTTAAGCGACAAATACGACATCACGAAACACCCGAACTACAAATACCTTTCCGACTTCGACAAAAGAAACGCTTTTGACGTGGAACGGTATATGTCTACCCGTCCGGCAATCGTAAAGCCCGATGAAGCCTTTGACATATACGAAATAGATTTGTCCGACGAGGACGCAGCCGCCGAAGAATAACGGCGGCATTTTTCATTTTCCATAACATTTTTTGAGCCGCACAACGGCAGAAAGCGAGGTTTATATGGATTTCTTTAACAGCGCAGTTGGTGTATTGCAGACTTTGGTTATCGCGCTTGGCGCAGGTCTTGGCATTTGGGGTGCCATTAACTTAATGGAGGGTTACGGCAACGACAATCCCGGAGCCAAAAGCCAGGGCATGAAGCAGCTCATGGCGGGCGGCGGCGTCGCTTTGATCGGCGGCACCCTTGTTCCGCTTCTTTCCAAACTTTTTGGATAATGCCTAAAACAAATACCACCCGCCGCGCCCTCTCGGAAACGGGAGGGCGCGGGAAAGGAGGGATTAACTTTTGATATGGCAGATGATTGAAGATTGGTTTCGTGGCATTTTGACAGACGGGATTTTATCGAACCTCTCCGGCTTGTTTGACAGCGTAAATACAGAGGTTGGAGAAATCGCAACGCAAGTCGGCACGACCCCCGCCGGGTGGAACGCGGGCATATTCAACATGATACGCAGCCTTTCGGAAAATGTCATTGTACCGATTGCGGGCGTTATCATTACCTTTGTCATGTGCTACGAACTAATCCAGATTGTAATTGAAAAAAACAATCTGCACGATCTCGACACTTGGATTTTCTTCAAATGGATTTTTAAGACCTTTGTTGCGGTGCTGCTGGTAACAAACACTTGGAACATCGTCATGGGAGTTTTCGACGTTACGCAGAGCGTCGTCAATCAGAGCGCGGGGGTTATCATATCCGATACAAGCATAGACGTTACCACCGTCATTACCGACATTGAAGCAAAACTCGACGCTATGAGCGTGGGCGGTCTTTTGGGGTTATGGTTTCAATCCCTCTTTGTAGGGCTTACCATGAAAGCCCTGTCAATCTGCATTATGCTTGTGGTGTATGGGCGCATGATTGAAATATATCTTGTAACGAGCGTTGCCCCTATCCCTATGGCAACAATGGTAAATCACGAATGGGGCAGCATGGGACAGAATTACTTAAAATCTTTGCTTGCGCTTGGTTTTCAGGCGTTTTTGATTTTGGTGTGCGTGGGCATTTATGCGGTCTTGATACAGACAATCGCAGCAACCGACGACATTTCCGGCGCGATCTGGGCTTGCATGGGCTATACCGTCCTCTTGTGCTTTACCCTTTTCAAAACGGGGAGCCTTGCAAAGAGCGTCTTTTCGGCACATTAAGGGGGTGAGTTATGATTTGAAAATCGGCTTAATCGACGTTGACAGCCATAATTTCCCCAACCTCTGCTTGATGAAGCTATCCGCGTATCATAAAGCAAAGGGGCATACGGTGGAATGGTGGAACGCAAAGGGGCGGTACGACCTTGTATATAAAAGCCGCGTCTTTACGGACACCTATTCCAAAGACACGATAACCGTTACCAACGCGGAACAGGTTATTTTCGGCGGTACGGGCTACGACACGAAAAACCGCTTGCCGCCGGAAGTGGAACACAGTTACCCGGATTATTCTATCTACCCGCAGTTTTTCGGGATTGCCTACGGCTTTTTAAGCCGGGGTTGTCCGAGAAATTGCGGGTTTTGCATTGTCAGCGGTAAAGAGGGGCGCAAAAGCGTTAAGGTTGCGGATTTGTCCGAGTTTTGGAAATGGCAGCCGGAAATAAAAATCATGGACGCTAATCTGCTTGCCTGTCCCGACCATGAAAATCTCATTGAGCAGCTTATACGAAGCCGCGCATGGGTGGATTTTTCGCAAGGGCTGGATATTCGCCTTGTGAACAGGGATAATGTCAGCCTGTTAAATCGGGTACGGATAAAAGCGGTACATTTTGCATGGGATAATCCCGACGAGGACTTGACCGGGTATTTCCAACGTTTTTTGGATTTGACAGCCATTAAAAGCAGCCGCCAGCGGCGCGTGTATGTTCTTACCAACTACGGCAGCACTCACGAACAGGATTTATACCGCGTGAACACCTTGCGGGCTATGGGCTTTGACCCGTATGTGATGATTTACGAGCGTCCAACCGCCCCGCCTGTTACCCGCCATTTGCAACGATGGGTAAACAACAAGCGGCTTTTCTATGCTGTTCCCCGCTTTGAAGATTACATTCCGGGCAGAAAGGAGGTATGAAATGGCGTATGTAACCGTCCCAAAGGACTTAACAAAAATCAAAAGCAAGGTAATGTTCAACCTTACGAAACGACAGCTAATTTGTTTCAGCGCGGCGGTGGCAATCGGACTGCCGCTGTTCTTTTTGGTAAAAGGCAGCGTTGGAACGAGCGCAGCGGCATTGTGCATGGTGCTTGCCATGCTGCCTATGTTTTTGCTTGCCATGTACGAGAAAAACGGGCAACCGCTGGAAGTGATTATTCGGCAATTTGTGGAAGTGAAGTTTCTTCGCCCCAAAGAGCGACCTTATCAGACCAACAATTTTTATGCCGCCCTTGCGCGGCAAGAGCAATTAGATAAGGAGGTACGGGCGATTGTCAAAGGAAAAGAAAAACACCCAAAACGAAAAGCGTAAACTTTCCCGACAGGAAAGAAAACAGATAGATACCCTTATCCGACAGGCAAAGGGCGACGGGAAGCCCCATACGGCGCAGGACAGCATACCGTTTGAGCGAATGTATAAGGACGGGATTTGCCGCCTTGCAAACGGGCGGTATTCCAAGTGCATTGAGTTTGAGGATATAAATTATCAGCTTGCGCAGCCGGACGACAAAACCGCCATTTTTGAAGCCCTTTGCGATATGTATAACTCGTTCGACGCTTCTATCAGCGTGCAGCTTTCCCTAATCAGCCGCCATGCGAACAAGGACGATTTTAAGAACAGTATCACGATTGCACCGCAGAATGACGACTTCGACAGTATCAGAGCAGAATACACCGAAATGCTTAGGACGCAGCTTGAACGCGGAAACAACGGGCTTATCAAAACCAAGTTTCTCACCTTTACCGTTGAAGCAAAGGACATTAGATCGGCGCGGGCGCGTCTTGCCCGCATTGAAACGGACACCCTCAACCATTTTAAGGTGATCGGCGCGGCGGCGCGGGTATTGGACGGGAAACAGCGTCTTGAAGTGCTGCATGGGATTTTTCACCCGGACGGGGAACGCTTTAACTTTGCGTGGGAATGGCTACCCGCAAGCGGGCTTTCCGTCAAGGACTTTATCGCCCCGTCCTCTTTCCGATTTGGCGACGGGCGAATGTTTCAAATGGGCGGCAAGTTTGGTGCGGTTTCCTTTTTGCAGATCGTCGCGCCGGAACTCTCCGACCGTATGCTTGCCGACTTCATGGACGCGGAAAACGGGATTATCGTCAATCTGCACATTCAGAGTATCGACCACAACGAAGCAATCAAGACGATTAAGCGCAAGATCACCGACCTTGACCGCATGAAGATTGAAGAACAAAAGAAAGCAATCCGCAGCGGTTATGACATGGATATTATTCCGTCCGACCTTGCCACCTACGGCGGGGAAGCAAAAAACCTACTCCGCGATTTGCAGAGCCGCAACGAAAGAATGTTTCTGCTCACGCTGCTTGTCTTAAACCTTGCAGATACCAAGCAGAAATTGGATAACGAAGTATTTGGGGCGGCGGCAATCGCACAGAAATACAACTGCATTTTGACCCGCCTTGACTACCGGCAGGAACAGGGGCTTATGTCCTCTATCCCGTTGGGGGAAAACCTTATCCATATCCAGCGCGGCTTGACGACCAGCAGCACCGCCGTTTTCGTTCCCTTTACGGTGCAAGAGCTGTTCCAAAGCGGCGAAGCATTGTATTACGGCTTAAACGCCCTTTCCAACAACATGATTTTGTGCGACCGAAAGAAGCTGAAAAACCCCAACGGCTTGATACTCGGCACACCGGGCAGCGGCAAAAGTTTTTCTGCAAAACGCGAGATCACCAACGCTTTTCTCATTACCGCAGACGATATTATCATTTGCGACCCGGAAGCGGAATATTACCCCCTTGTGGAACGGCTGAAAGGGCAGGTTATCAAGGTTTCGCAGAACAGCACGCAGTACATTAACCCGATGGATATAAACCTCAATTACAGCGAGGGCGACACGCCCATAGCCTTAAAGAGCGATTTTATCCTTTCCTTTTGTGAGTTGATTATGGGCGGTAAAAACGGGCTGGAAGCTGTTGAAAAGACCTTGATTGACCGCGCTGTTATCAGCGTGTACCGCAACTACCTTGCCGACCCGAAGCCTGAAAATATGCCGATTTTGGGCGACCTCTACGACGAAATCAAGAAGCAGCCGGAAAAGGAAGCGCAGCGTATCGCGGCGGCATTGGAACTCTATGTAAACGGCAGCTTGAACATTTTTAACCACAGGACAAACGTTGACATTCATAATCGCCTTGTCTGCTTTGATATTAAGGAACTCGGTACGCAGCTTAAAAAAGTCGGTATGCTTATCGTCCAAGACCAAGTATGGAACAGAGTAACGGTAAACCGCAGCGAGGGCAAGGCGACGCGGTATTACATCGACGAGTTTCATTTGCTCTTGAAAGAGGAACAGACCGCCGCCTATTCCGTCGAGATTTGGAAGCGTTTTCGCAAGTGGGGCGGTATTCCGACAGGTATCACGCAGAACGTCAAAGACCTTTTGACGAGCAGAGAAGTTTCAAACGTTTTTGAAAACAGCGATTTTGTCTATATGCTCAACCAAGCCCAGGGCGACCGGGAAATCCTTGCCAAGCAGCTTAACATTTCGCAGCAGCAAATGACCTATGTAACCCATTCCGAAGCGGGCGAGGGACTTATCTTCTATGGCAACGTGATTTTGCCCTTTATTGACCGTTTCCCGAAAGATACGGAACTCTACCGCGTAATGACGACCAAGCCCGGCGAGGTGTCGGCATGAGGATAGAAACGGATAAAATCTATTGCGGCGACAGCTTGCAGGTGCTTCAAACCTTGCCGGATAACTGTTTGGATTGTTGCGTAACGTCCCCGCCCTACTATGCTTTGCGCGATTACGGCACAGACGGGCAGATCGGGCGGGAAGCAACGCCGGAGGAATATGTTTCCCGCATTACGGCGGTTTTCCATGAGGTAAAGCGGGTGCTTACGCCGGAGGGTACTTGTTGGCTGAATATCGCGGACACTTATTGCGGCACAGGCAGCAAAGCCGACCACCAAGACCCGAAATACCCCAAAGGCAGGAACGGGCAGCAAGTGGCGGTAAACCACCGCGCCCCCGGCTGCAAGCCGAAAGACCTAATCGGTATTCCGTGGCTTGTAGCCCTTGCCTTGCGGGGCGACGGTTGGTATTTGCGCAGTTCTATCATTTGGCACAAGGGAAACGCCATGCCGGAAAGCACGCGGGACAGACCGACGCGCTGCTATGAATATGTGTTTCTGCTTACCAAGTCAAAGAAATATTACTATGATTGGCAAGCAGTAGCCGAGCCGATAGCCCCCACAACGGCGGTACGGCTGAAAAGCGGAGTTGGGAAAGGCAACAAATATGCCGCTACCGTTCCGGGGCAAAACCAGCCGCAGAAAATCAACCGTCCCCGCAGGAAAGGCGCATACACCGACGAAATGATTTCCCCCGTCCGCAGCCGCCGCAACGTTTGGCAGATCAACACAGCTTCCTATCGCGGCGGGCATTTTGCAGCGTTCCCGCCCAAACTTGCGGAAACGTGCATTTTGTCGGGCTGTCCTGTCGGCGGGATTGTGCTTGACCCGTTTTTAGGCAGCGGCACGACCGCAGCGGCGGCAAAAAGCCTTTCCCGCCGCTATGTGGGTATAGAGATCAACCCCGAATACTGCACCCTTGCAAAACAGCGTATTGGAGGTGATGAACATTGAGCAAGGAATTAAAAGCCCCCGACAAGGTAACGCAGAAAATGACCCGCGACGGGGCGATTGCGGAAAACCTTACGACGGGCGAAACAACGAGTATCAGCGAAAGACCGCCGGAGGAAAACTATTCAGCCCCCGTAGCGGGAGCAGCAGAAAAGACAACCCAACGTATCAGCACAGAGGTTAGCCGCCACTTTGAAAAGGGCGCGGAGAAAAAGACCCTTGACGCAGCACAGCTTAAAACCCATACGTCCCGCTTGCAGTTTTCCGAAGCGAAACGGGCAACGCCGGACCTGCAAAAGGCAATCAAAAAATCCGATACGGCGGCTGACCGTTTAGACAAAGCGCGGGCAGCTATCCCCAAACAGACCAAAATCACAAAAGAGCGCGTTTTTGACGAAGCCAAAGGCAAAGCAAAGACGCGCCTTGCTTTTGAAAAAACGGATAAGCCCCCAAACGGCAAGTTGCGTCATAACCCGTTATCCCGTCCGGCGCAGGAATTGGACGCCGCCGTACATGGAAAAATCTATGAGGTGGAGAAAGAAAACGTCGGTGTGGAAAGCGGACACAGGATAGAACTTGTGGGCGAGAAAGCGGGCGGCATGACGACGCGGGCAGTAAAACGCGGCATACGCAGCCATAAGCTGAAACCTTACCGGGCGGCGGCAGCAGCCGAGAAAAAGGCAGCAAAGGCAAACGCCGATTTCCTCTACCAAAAGGCGCTGCATGATAACCCCGCCCTTGCGCACTCCAACCCGATTTCCCGTTTTTGGCAAAAACAGCGCATTAAAAAGCAGTATGCAAAGGCGTTGAAAACGGGCGGCAAGGTGAAAAAGACCGCCGAAGCCACCGCAAAGGCGGCGAAGAAAACGGCGCAGGAAACCAAACGGGCGACGTTCTTTGTCGTCCGGCATTGGAAAGGCTGTTTGATTGTGGGCGGGATTGCCTTTATCGTGCTTCTGTTTTTCGGCGGCTTGTCCTCTTGTTCCCTGTTCGGCGGCAACAGCGGCAGCGGCTTGATTGCGTCGTCCTATCTCTCCGAGGACGCGGATATTACAGGCGCAGAAAGCGCGTATGTCGCTATGGAAGCCGAGTTACAGGATATGCTGGATAACATCGAAAGCGAATACCCCGGCTATGACGAATACCGGGTAACGGCTGACGAGATCGAGCATGACCCGTATGTGCTAATCTCTATCCTCTCCGCGTGGCATGAGGGCGTGTTTACTCTCGATGAAGCGCAAAGCACCCTTGAAATGCTCTTTGATAAACAGTATATCTTGACGGTTACGGAGGAAGTCGAGGTACGCTACCGCACCGAAACGCGGACGGACAGCGAAGGCAACGAATACGACGTTGAAGTAGCCTATAACTATTACATTCTCAATGTGGATTTGGAAAACTTCAACCTCTCCCATGTTCCCGTTTACATTATGGGCGAGGAACAGCTATCCATGTACGCTATGTATATGTCGTCGCTGGGAAACAGACCCGATCTTTTCCCGCAATCCGGCTATATTTCAAAATACTATGAAAACCCGCCAGCGGATTATGAAATCCCGCCCGCCTATCTGGAAGATGAACAGTTTGCGCGGCTCATTGAGGAAGCGGAAAAGTATGTCGGTTTTCCTTATGTGTGGGGCGGCAGCAGCCCGGAAACCTCTTTTGATTGCAGCGGTTTTGTTAGCTATGTGCTGACGAACAGCGGCTTATACAATACGGGCAGACTTGGGGCGCAGGGGCTTTACAACATTTCAACCCGCGTTTCCAACCCGCAGCCGGGGGATTTGGTTTTCTTTACGGGTACATATGACACACCGGGGGTATCTCATGTGGGTATCTACGTTGGCGAGGACGGGGACGGAAGCCCCGTCATGCTGCATTGTGGCGACCCGATACAATACGCAAAACTTGATACAAGCTATTGGCAATCCCATTTTTACGCCTATGGGCGGCTACATTACAACTGACTTTGAAAGGAGTTTATTTCTATGGCAAACACGAAACTTGACCGTATCGAAAGGGATATTGAGAAAACGAGGGCGAAAGTCCTTGAATACCAAAAAAGGCTGAAAGACCTTGAAGCGCAGAAAATCGAGGAAGAAAACGCGCAGATCGTTCAAATGGTGAAAGCGGTACACCTTGACGGGGCGCAGCTTGCCGCGTTCCTCTCCGCCTATGCCAACGGCGAAATCATTTTGCCGCAGCCGGACACAGACTATACCGACGAACAGGAGGAAACCGAAGATGAAGCATAAAAAACTGTTCCGCAGCGTTACCGCTTTGCTTGCCGCCCTTGTACTCATGGGCGGCTTTTCTGTTACCGCTTTTGCGGGCGGCGGTGATGTGAGCGACGAGCCGCCTACCCCCGTAACCGAAACCGAGCCGGAAGAAACGACGGGCGGCTATGAGCCGCAGCCCTTAACGCCGGAGGGCAACATGAGCCTTGTGGACGACATAACGGGCGAAGCGTCCGGCGATAAGCAGTTTATTACCGTCGTTACGAAAAACGGAAACTATTTTTACATCATCATTGACCGCGCCGAGGACGGAGAAAACACCGTCCATTTCCTCAATCAAGTTGATGAAAAAGACCTTTTGCAGCTTATGGAGGACGAACAGACCGAAGCCCCCGCTTGTAGCTGTACTGAAAAATGCGTTGCCGGAAGCGTCAACACCGATTGCCCCGTTTGCAGCGTCAATATGAGCGAGTGCGCGGGCAAGGAAGCCGAGCCGGAGCCGGAAGAAACCGAGCAGCCGGAGCCGGAGGAAGATAAAGGCGGCGGCATGGGCGGTGCTATTCTGCTTGTCGTGCTGCTTCTTGCCGCAGTGGGCGGCGGCGCGTTCTATTACTTTAAGATTATGAAGCCCAAAAAGGACGCGGCAAAAGGCAGCAGCAACCTTGACGATCTCGATTTTGACGAGGACGACGAGGACGAGGAAGAATTAGAAACCGAGCAGGAGGACGAGAAAGTATGAAACTTGTAATTGCAGAGAAACCGAGCGTCGGGGCGGCGATTGCCGCCGTACTTGGCGCGAATGAAAAGCGCAGAGGATATTTTGAGGGCGGCGGCTACCTTGTGTCCTGGTGTATCGGGCATTTGATTAGCCTTGCGGACGCGGCGACCTACAACGAGCAGTACCGAAAATGGAAGTATGACGATCTCCCCATTGTCCCGCAGGATTGGCAGTTTACCGTTGCCAACGGCAAGGAGCAGCAGTTTTCCGTACTCAAAGACCTTATGCACCGCAGCGACGTTTCCGAGATTGTCAATGCGTGCGACAGCGGGCGCGAGGGAGAACTCATTTTTCGCTTTGTCTATGAACAGGCAAATTGCAAAAAGCCCTTTTCCCGCCTTTGGATTAGCAGTATGGAAGAAAGCGCAATCCGCGAGGGCTTTTCAAACCTCAAAGACGGGCGCAGCTATGACAACCTCTATCAATCCGCGCTTTGCAGAGCAAAGGCAGATTGGCTTGTCGGGATTAACGCGACCCGCCTTTTCTCTATCCTCTATCACAAAACGCTGAATGTCGGCAGAGTGCAGACGCCCACCCTTACCATGCTGGTAAACCGCGACTATGCGATCAGCAGCTTTAAGAAAGAAAAATATCATGTTGTCCGTCTGGACGCGGGCGGTGTTTCGGCTTTGTCCGAAAGGTTGAACGACGAAGCGGCAGCGCAGCAGATGAAAGCGGCTTGCGAGAAATCGCAAGCCGTTTGTACTTCCCTCAAAAAAGAGAAAAAGACCGTTGCACCGCCGAAGCTGTTTGACCTTACCGCGTTGCAGCGCGAAGCCAACCGCCTGTACGGGTTTACGGCGAAACAGACCCTTGATTATGCGCAAGCCCTCTATGAAAAGCGGCTTTTGACCTATCCCCGCACCGACAGCAAATATATCACTTCCGATATGCAGGACAGCACAAAGGAACTCATTACCGGGCTTTGTTCGCTGCTTCCCTTTATGCGGGACGTGAAGCTGCAAGCAGACCTTACAAGGGTTTGCGACAACAGCAAAGTAACCGACCACCACGCTATTTTGCCGACAGCCGAGTTTTTGAAAACGGGCTTTTCTTCCCTTACCGACAGCGAAACAAAACTTATGACCCTTGTATGCGCGAAGCTGCTTTGCGCCGCAGCCGCGCCCTATGAATATGAAGCGGTTACGGCGGTTATCTCTTGCGGCGGTTATACCTTTACCGCAAAGGGAAAGACGACGCTTTGCGAGGGGTGGCGTGAGATTGAAAAGCTGTCCCGCGCCGCGTCCGAGGAACAGGACGAGGACGCAGAGCCGGAAACCGTTTTGCCGCCGCTTGCCGAGGGGCAGACCTTTGACAATCCGGCAGCGGAGATCTCCGAGTGTTACACGCAGCCCCCGAAAGCATATACCGAAGATACGCTTCTGTCCGCTATGGAGAACGCGGGCAAGGAAGAAACGCCGGAGGACGCAGAGCGCAAAGGGTTAGGCACTACCGCAACGCGGGCGGGTATCATTGAAAAACTCATTAGTGCGGGCTTTGCCGAGCGCAAGGGCAAAAAGCTAATCCCCACAAAGGACGGGTATAACCTTGCCGCTATCCTGCCCGACAGCCTTACGTCCCCGCAGCTTACGGCAGAATGGGAAACGCGCCTTACCGGGATTGCAAAGGGCAGCGACAGCCCCGCCGACTTCATGCGCGGGATTGAGGAAATGACAGCGGGGCTTGTCAAGATCTATTCCGCGATTTCCGAGGATAAAGCGAAGCTGTTTACCCCGCAGCGGGAAGCAATCGGCACTTGCCCCCGTTGCGGCGCGGCGGTTTACGAGGGCAAGAAAAACTTTTACTGCTCCGACAGGGCTTGCAGCTTTGTGATGTGGAAGAATGACCGCTTTTTTGAGCAGCGCAAAAAGGCTTTCACAAAGGCGATTGCCGCCGCCCTTTTGAAAGACGGAAAGGTAAAAATCAAAGGTATGTACTCGACCAAGACGGGAAAGACCTTTGACGGAGTTGTGCTGCTTGCCGACACAGGCGGCAAGTATGTAAACTTCCGCGTCGAGCAGAACCGAAAATGATAAGGCTTGATGAAAAGCAATACCGCGCCGTAAAGAAAATGACCCGCGCCGCTTGTGCAAACAACGATTGCGGGAATTGTCTGCTGCTGGACGACGGGGAAACTTGCGTGTGTGTGCAGAGTATCAGCTATTCGCTGTTATGCCGCTATTTCCGCGAAGCGGTATTACCCGCCGACAGGCAGCTTTGCGAACAGATCACCCGCAGCGGGGAAACCGATTTGAAGCGTTGCGCGGTATGCGGCAGCACGTTTGCGGCGGGCAGCAACCGGGCGAAATACTGCCCCGATTGCGCGGCAAAGATACGCCGCAGACAGAAAGCCCAAAGCGAGAGAAACAGGCGTTTACGGATAAAAACAACTACATAGCAAGCACAGCAAACGAGTACCCGTTTGCGAGAAATGCCCGCGCTTCCCATAGAGAGCGCGGGCATTTTGCTTGTTGGGATAGTCCCAAACCCTTAAAAATCGAGAAAGGACGTGATGAAACAATATGCCGTATTCTTCATACGACCATGACAAATTGGAAACCGCCGAAACCATGCGGATAGAACGCCGGATATATTTTGAAGCAAAGGACGGGGATATTGCCCCCTATGTTTCCTTGCCGCCGGAGCAGCTACACGCCATGCGCGAGGAAAGCGCGGCAGCGGAACAGGCGATTTTTAACGATCTCTCAAGCCGCGCCGCCGCATGGGAGGAACAGGCGGGCAAAACGCTTTTGCTTGACAAAGCGATTGAATACACAAGGACAACCGTTGTGCAGCACACCGCTAACGAGTGGCAGACCACCGAGCATAACCGCCATATTCGCAGCAACCGGGTATATCAGATGAATTACTACATTTACGAGAATACCCGCTACGACAAAGAAGCGCAGAAATCTATCCCGTATTCATGGACGCTTACATGGAGCGTGCGCACCAACAGCCCAAGCAGAACCCAAGCGAAGATTGCCGGACAAGATAGAAAGGTTTTCACCGACAAGGCAGCTATGGAAAAGTATCTGAATGGGCGTATCAAAGCGTATGACCGCTTGTTTACGGAAATCTCCCCGCCTATCCCGCAGGAGTACGCCGACTATTTCAAAGTAAACGGTATGCTCATGCCGGACTACACCATAGAGGGCGAAGAACCCCCGCAGCAGCAGCAACAGGCGGCAGCTATCCCCGAAACTACCGGGCAGGAAAAGGAGCGTGAACACATGAGCGAACAGTTTTCTATTATGATTGGCAACCGCAGCCGTTTTGAAGCGGGCGACCCAAGCGGCTATTGGCTGGATATGCCCGCCACAAAGGAGCAGCTTCACGAAGCCATGCAGAGCGTCGGCATTACCGCCGATAACCCGCAGGATTTTTCCATTCGCGGCTTTTCCGACGACCCGGAGAAACATATTGCCTTGCCTTATGAAATGGTATGCGCCGCCGACGTGGACGAACTCAATTTTCTTGCGGCGCGGCTCGAACAGCTTGACCCCGCCGAGGTTGGCAAGCTGAACGCAGCTTTGCAGCAGAAAAACGGGCTTGCAAATATTGGACAGGTAATTGACTTCACCTACAACGTGGATTTTTACGTCCATATCCCCGAAGTACATAACTACCACGATTTGGGCGACTATTACTTAAATCAATCCGGCATGGTACAAATGCCCGAAGAATGGAAAGGCGGCATTGACCTTTCTACTTTTGGCAGGAACGCTGCCGCGCAGGAAAAAGGCGCGTTTACCGAGTACGGCTATATCGTGGAAAGCGGCGACGAGTGGGAGCGTCAGTTTGAGGGGCGCGAAGTGCCGGAAGAATACCGCATTATGAGTTACCCGCAGCCGGAGCGCGGCGAACAGGACAAAGCCTATATGGACGCAGCCGAAACGCAGCAAGCAGACGCACAGGCCGCAGAGCCGCAGCAGCCCCGCCCCGTCGTCCCCATTATCCTTACTTCCGAAAAGCCCGCCGAAAAGGTAAAGGAGATCACCGCGCGTTTGGAACAGGGCGTACAGGCGATTTTTGACAGCGACCGCTACAAAGAGTTTCTAACCGCTATGTCAAAGTTCCATGATTATAGTTTGAATAACACTATCCTAATTGCTATGCAGGGCGGCAATTTGGTAATGGGCTTCCGTCAATGGGAAAAGGAGTTTGACCGCCATGTAAAGAAAGGCGAGAAAGGCATTAAAATCTTTGCCCCCGCGCCCTACAAGGTGAAAAAGCTGGTTGATAAAATCGACCCCGAAACGAGAAAGCCCATGCTTGACCGCGAGGGAAAAGTGGTAAAGGAAGAAAAGGAAATCACCGTCCCCGCCTTTAAGGTTATAACCGTCTTTGATATTTCGCAGACCGAGGGCAAGGAGTTTCCCGACCTTTCCGTTAAACCGCTGCTTGCCGATGTGGAGCAGTACGAGGATTTTTTCGCCGCCCTTGAAAAAGCGTCCCCCGTCCCGATTGCATTTGAGCAGATCACAAACGGCGCAAATGGGTATTTCAGTTTGACCGACAAGCGTATTGCAATCAAAGAGGGCGTGAGTGAATTACAGGCGGTAAAGACCGCCATTCACGAAATCGCCCATGCGAAGCTGCACGACGTAGACTTAAACGCCCCGCCGGAGCAGCAAAACCGCGTTGACCGCCATACCTGCGAGGTAGAAGCGGAAAGCGTCGCTTATACGGTTTGCCAGCATTTCGGCCTTGATACTTCCGATTACTCTTTCGGCTATGTGGCTGGTTGGAGCAGCGGCAAGGAAATGACCGAGTTAAAAGCGTCCCTTGAAACAATACAGACCACCGCAAAGGAACTCATTACCGAGATTGAGGGGCATTTTACCGAGTTGCAGCAGCAGCGGCAAGCCGAGCAGGAGCAGGGCGATACCTTTTCCATTTATCAGTTAAAGCGCGGGGACGAAACAAGGGACTTGCGCTTTGAGCCTTATGACCGTCTGCAAGCGGCTGGACTTACCATTGACCGGGTAAATTATGAACTCGTCTATACTGCACCGCTTACAAAGGATATGACGCTGGGCGACATTTGGGAAAGGTTTAATATCGACCACCCCGCCGACTTTAAGGGGCATAGCCTTTCCGTTTCCGACATTGTTGTGCTTCATCAGAACGACGAGGACACCGCCCACTATGTAGACAGTATCGGTTTTCAGCAAGTGCCGGAGTTTTTGCAGGAGCAGCAGACCCCCGTATTTGACAAGCTGCCGCCCGAACAGCAGCAAGCCTTGTCCGACACCGTACAAGACACTTTGCAAATGCTGGTTGACGCAGACAAGCGGATTTATGGCGACGTTACGGGCAAGACCCTTGAAGCAATCGCGGCGCAAGGATATTCCTACAAGGACGGGCAGCTTGAAAAGCAGCAGCCGGAAGCGACCCCCGACAGCCTTTTGACGGGTGAAACCGTTAGAACGCCGAGGGGCAATTTTCATATTACCGATATGAGCCGTGAACAGATCGAAGCGGCGGGATTTGGTTTTCACCATGCGTCGGAGGACGGGAAGTATCTCATTATGGGGAATGGCACACAGGCTTATGCCATAGCCGCCGAGCAGCCGCAGCGGGATAATCCCTTAAAGCACGTCGAGGACACCATAGAGCAGAACGACAACAATTTTGACGGGCTTATCAACAATACGCCGCAAACGCCCACCGTTGCAGATTTTGAGCAGCGGGCAAAGGCGGGGGAAGCGATTTCCGTTACCGACCTTGCAAAAGCGGTAAAAGCCGAGAAACGGGAACAGCCGCAGAAAAAACCGTCCATTTTGAAGAAGCTGGACGAATACAAGAAACAGGCGGCGCAGCAGCCGAAAGATAAACAGAAAGAGCATAAAAAGGATTTGGAGGTTTGATAGCATGAATACCCGCTTTACCATTGAGGAAGAAAACATTGTTGCGATCTACGCCGAGGACAGCCGGGAAACAACGCTTGAAAATATCCTTGCCGCCATGCCCTACATGGACGAGGATATGCGCCAGCTTGCCGCCGCAGCGGTGAACAAGCTGCAAGCCATGACGGACAGCGAGTTTTCCGAAAGGGAGTTTATCTTGACCGACGAGGAATAGCCCATAGAGAACAGGGGCGCGGTTGCCGATTTCCGGCACCGCGCCCCTGTTCTTTTTTTGTCCTTGCGTGGACAATTAGAAAGCCGTTTTTGCGGGTTTGAATATACTTTATCGTCTATGTCGTTTTCATGCGCTGGAAGCCGCAGAAACACAGGCGTTTTCAGCCCTTAACATTCCACTTGCCACCCCATGTTTTGCGCCTTATCGCTCCTGCTCCCGCGCCCTGCTTTGGGACGGGTAAAGAATACTATCGACGTTCTTTTTGACAACGCCGTATTCCTGCATTTGCTTCTTGGCTTGCCGATAATCTTCATACAATTTGGTTTTCCTGTCGTTTAAGCTTCTATACTCCTTGCGCAGCGCGGCGAGATCGGGCAGCTTCTTTATCTGCATTTCCTTTAATGCCCTTGCCGCAGCTTCAAACAGGATAATTTCGCTTTCATGCCCCCGCAGATACTTTTCCTTGTCCGGCGATTTTCGGTATTCATCGTAAATCGGTTTTAACTGTCGGTATGTGGTGGTGTGCTTGATAAGCAGCGACAAATCAGACATACGCTGTTCCACTTCCTTAACCGCCTTTGCCGCCGCGTCATGGGCGGTCATAATATCCGCAATTTTGCTTTCAAGGTCGCTATAATATTCAATCTTGTTTTCGGTCAAGAAGTTCATGCTTTTCGCAGCCTGTTTCAGATTATGGATTTTCGCCCACCGTTCATAGCCCGCCGATTGTTGGGCTTTGATACTGTTTTCAAGATCGACGACAAGCCGGATTTTCTTATCTTCCCGCAGCGTTTTTGTTTTGGCAACATACACGCCCTTGATACGCTCCTTTATCGCTTCTTCCGTATAGGCCGCGCCGAGCGTCTTTGTGCGGGTAAACCGTTCCTGTCCGGCAGCGCGAAAGGAAATGTATTTGCCCTGTTTGATTTCATACCCCATTTCCTGCAAGCGGCGCAGCAGTTCGTCAAAATCTTTCACTTGGGGAATGAGAGTATCTATCGCCGTTTTCAGCTTTGCTTTGTAGCTTGTCCCTTGCTTTTCGGCGGTGTATTCTGCATAGCTTTTTCCCTTGTCCTGTCCCGGTACGACGACGGATAGCCCATGCTCTTTACATATCCTGTCGCTGGTGCGCCGGATAAAGTGATAGCTTTGCTTGTTGGAATGGTACTTTTTGTAGTCAACGAAGCTAACCGCGTTGAAAATCAAGTGATTATGCAGATGGTCTTTATCGACGTGAGTTGTCAAAACAAACTCATACTTGCCGCCTAATACCGCCCCGGCAAGTTCCATGCCGATTTTGTGCGCTTCTTCCGGTGTGGTTTCTCCCACCGCAAAGGATTGTATCAAGTGCCGCCCTAAATGTGTGCCGCGATCTCCGGCAGCTTCCCGCGTCCATGCAAACTCAATATCGGCGGTTTCCAGCCCGCAGCCGAAAGAGGACGCAAGCAGCTTCCCGTCTGTCTTTTCGGGATTTAAGATATAGTCTATCGCAGCCTTTAAGGTTGATTTAATAGGGTGCGTCTTTGTAACCGCCATATCTCGTCCACCGCCTTTTTAATGTCCTCTATATCCTGCCTGTAAACCGTCCCCGTCGCATTGGCGCGTTTTGCAATTTGGTTGATGTTCCGGCTCACCGCTTGCAGTTCCCGGATATATGCTTTTGTGTCGCTTCGGTCAACGACAAGAATATACCCGTCTATCGCCATTTTACGGAAGTATGCCCCATACTGCTTTATGGGAAGCTGCTTCATCTTCTCGTCGATCAGCCGCTTTTCTTCTTCCGTAACGTAAAACTTCATCTGTATATTTCTCTTTCGGTTTTCCATTTCCGCACCGCCTTTCGGTATAAGGGTTTGGGATTATCCCAACAAGCATTTTCCGCAAACGGGTACTCGTTTGCTGTGCTTGCTATCTACTCCATACCCCCACCGAAAGGCGGTATTTGTTGCGCGTTCCTTTAATTTTGGACGCAAAAAAAGATTGCAACCGCCATGCGCTGCAATCTCCTGTTTCCCATATTGTGAGGTTAGTCCTCTGCTTTTTCGACTTCCGTTATTTCCCTTGCTGTTGCGGTTACAATCCGTATGTGGATGGTTGGCTTTCCACCAGCCGAAACATGGTGCGGGTTTTTGTCGCGCTTGCTCTTGCGGTTATCATCATGCTTGCTCCAATTTTCTCCGGCGAGTATGAAGGTGTTGATAATATCATACTGACAAGCAAATACGGCAAAACCAAATGCGCTACTGCAAAGGTGATTGCAGGTATCATCACCGCCGTTTTCACTACCACACTAGTTGCAGCATTTAACCTGCTTTTTGCTTTTGTTTTTTATGGAACAGAAGGGTTGGATTGCAGTATTCTATTTGCCCCCAGTGACTATGTGGAAGCGTTTATACCTTTTAATATCACTTGTTGGACGCTGCTCAAGTATCAAATCCTGTTGGCGTTTACCTGTACGCTTAGCGTTACTGGAATTACGCTGTTCCTATCTGCAATCAGTAAAAATCAGATTGTAGCTTTGGTTGCAGCGATGGCAATTTTTCTGTTCCCGGTTTTGCTGCCGATCACAGAAGCAAATCCGTTGTTCCGATTGGTTGGACTTCTTCCTATCTATCATGGACTGGCTATCTCGCTCCTGTCGGTGGAACAAATGAGTAACGGTATGCTGTATGCGATATGGGCAATCCCGGCAGCACTACTTTTTTTGGGAGTTGGTGCAGGTATCTCTCGCCGCGTATAGGAAATCCGCGCTTGCGAAGATCAAACAGTATTTGGAGGGAAAAGCAGATGATGAACACCGTTAGGAAATCTGAAAATCTGTTGCCGTTCCCTGTCATTTCCGCAGCGGCAAACGGCGACACAAACGCCATGTGCGCGATCTTGAAGCATTACGAGGGTTACATAGCGAAACTTTGTACCCGAACGCTGAAAGACGACGCGGGCAATACTTACTCCTATGTGGACGAAGAAATGCGTAACAGGCTGCAAGTGCGCCTTATTACCCGCACTCTTGCGTTTCATGTAGGCTAACTCTTTAAGCCCATGCGGGGAGCGTGTACCCCTTTCCACGCTTCCCGTTATGGGCTGTTTGTCGTTCCGTAAAAGCATATCGGAAACGGTATGCTTTTACAGGCTGACAAAGCCTTATTGTTCCTTGATAAAGAAAGCCCGCAAGATAACGGCGGTGCATCATAGGGCAAACGGATACGTTGCTGTCTGTATCGAGCTGGACGGCGGGTGCGCCACGATGCTTTTCTCTGAAAAGCGGAGCGATCTCCACCCCGCCGCAATGTAAGCGCAGCTGCTTGCGGGCCATGACATACTGACAGGCTGATACTCCCTTACCGTCAAAGTCCGAGCGTTCAGAGCGTCGCAGGCAATGAGTAGGGTTGCATGAGGAATGCAGGGGCGAGATTCCCGTGGGCTGCTGCCAGCAGCCATCCGTTGGCTCATTTTTTATTTTGTGAAAGGGGGATATTTTTGAAAGAACAAAATTTGATACGTTATAGCATTCAGCTTGCTTTTTTGAAGCAGCTGTTGGAAAGAAAGCTCATAACCGATAGAGAGTATTCCCTTATCAAACAGCGCTTAATGAAAGATTATCGTGTGGTTTCCGAACTATCCTCTTGATTTTGTGTCGCATTGGCATTATGATTAACGCAATGAAAGGAACACATTTAACAAGGAGGTCAAGCATGAAAGACGTTGAAGTCATTAAAGCGCGCAACACGCTCTCTCCACGAGCGCGTACGAACTTTGAAAAAAGGCTGCGCGTAGCCGCCTATTGTCGTGTCAGCACCGATACCGAAGATCAGCTGAACAGCTACAAATCGCAGGTCAAATACTATACCGAACTTATAAAAAGTAAGCCGGAATGGTCTTTGGCCGGCATCTATGCTGATGAAGCTATCACGGGTACGCAGGTAAAAAAGCGCGAGGATTTCCAGCGTTTAATCAACGACTGTATGAACGGTGACGTGGATATGGTGATTACCAAATCCATTTCGCGTTTTGCCCGAAATACGCTTGACACTCTGAAATATGTTCGGATGCTCAAAGATAAAGGCGTGGCTGTGTTTTTTGAGGAAGAAAACATCAACACCCTTACTATGGACGGTGAACTGCTCCTTGTAATTTTAAGCTCTGTTGCACAGCAAGAAGTCGAAAATATTTCTGCAAATGTCAAAAAGGGCTTGAAGATGAAGATGCAGCGCGGTGAGCTGGTCGGGTTTCAGGGCTGTTTAGGTTATGACTACAATCCAGCGGACAAAACCATCACCATCAACGAAGAAGAAGCGGCTGTTGTCCGTTACATTTTTCAGCGATACACGGAGGGTGCCGGTGGTTCGGTTATTGCCAAAGAACTTGAAAACTTAGGCTATAAAACCAAACGCGGCAGTCCCAAATGGGCAGACAGTACCGTAATCGGCATTATCAAAAACGAAAAATACAAAGGCGACATTTTGTTAGGAAAGACATTTACCGTTGACCCTATTTCAAAACGGCGTCTGTACAACTTCGGCGAGGAAGATCAATTTTATATTCGTGAGCACCACGAGCCCATTATTTCGGAAGAAGTCTTTGAAGCCGCACAGGAAATTTTGCGGCGGCGTGCAAAGCCCCGCAGCCTTAACGTGGACGGCAAACGTGAAAAGTTCAGTCGGAAATACGCTTTTAGCTGCATGATAGAATGTGGTTTCTGTGGTGGCACCCTGACAAGGAGGAGTTGGCATAGCAGTTCACAGTATAATAAAGCTATCTGGCAATGTGTTGTTTCCACCAAAAAAGGAAAAAAGTTCTGCCCGGAGAGCAAGGGCGTTGACGAAAGAACGATTGAGCGGGCTTTTGTAGAATCTTATCGCCTCTTGTGCCAGAATAACAAGGATGTTCTGGACGAGTTTATGAAACGAACAGAAGAAACTCTTTCTGAAAGCAACGCGGGCAAGCGTCTTGCGAAAGCCGAAAGAGATATTCACGCTCTGGAAGTCAAGAAAAACAAGCTGGTTGATATGCGTCTTGAAGATACCATCGACAAGGAGACCTACGACCGAAGGTATTTGGACCTGTCCAGCCAGATTGAGCAGTTGCAGAAAGAGTGTGAAAGCCTGCAAGATGCAGCCGAAACCGAATCTACAATGCGCAAGCGTGTTGCCACGTTCCGGCAGACCCTTGAACAGAACGAGGTTCTGGACACCTTTGACCGACATATTTTTGAAAGTATAGTTGAAAAAGTAATCGTGGGCGGTTATGATAGTAATGGGAACAAAGACCCCTACATGATTGTCTTTGTTTACAAGACCGGGTTCAAAAACAGTGTGGACGGCAAGAATTTCAAGCCGCTTCGCAAGAATAGCAAGGAGAACCACTCCCCTGCTGTTTTGTGTTCCCATGCTTCTAACGAGGCTGAATCCATGTGTTTCGATTCTAGCGACGACACATATCGAGGTCGTGTGTTCGATGGTTAGATTCAAAAAGCATTGATCTAATGTGAAGTAGGGTGAGCAGTTTTATGTATTCTGTTACACAGCGTATAAAAATGATCCGGCAATATGAAGGAAAATAAGTAGGCCTGTGCGGTCTGGTGAAAAATAACAACACAAATAGTACAGAGAAAAGGAGCATCCCATGAACGCAAATATCAATTATGATGAGATCCCGGATACCAGTGCCGTGCAGGAGGACCTGCTTGCGGCGCTGAGCAGCCAGCATGTGACCGTGCACACGAATGAGGAGCCGGACTTCGACTACATGGAAAACGGGGATGTGGCTTTTGTGGTCAAGAACCCGCACAATGATGAGAATTTGCTCATTGAACTGGGCGGCGAGTTCTCGCTCTTCTTCGGCCTGTGGCATGGGCAGTACAAGGCCGTGGAGTACGACTACGACCGCATGAAGAAGGACATTGCAGCCATTCTGGCGGGCAATGCCGGTGTGCTGAGTCTGTATGCCGACGGCAGGTGGCAGGGCAGCGCCCTCTGCCCGGAGAAGGTGTCTGCTGATGCCGACATGGAAAAGCTGCTGGAACGCTGCTGGCAAAAGCAGGAGCCGAAGGAAAAACTGCTGGCACAGGGCGGCAGGGTGGAACTGCTTTATTGGGACCCGGCGGAAAATAAGAGCTTTATGATTCCGGCAAAGAACTGAAGTATAACAAAAAGGACACACCACAATGGTGTGTCCTTTTTGTTATACGATATGAAGCTTAGACCTTCTCGATGGTGATGCTCCAATCAGCGGTCATGGCCTCGTCCGGCTCCAGCACTTCGTGCTTGCCTTCCTCATTGACGCTGTTGGCCCAGCCGTTCCACGGCTCCATGCACACAAAGCTCTCGGCATCCTGCTGCCACAGCACGGCGTGGTCGAAGCTGTCGTCGGCATCCACAGTCACCTTGTGGCCGTTGCCGCTGTCGGTGAGGGTCATGGGAAACTGCACGCCGGTCAGCAGGCGCACGCTGTTGTCAGCACCTTCCTTGCGGGTGAGGGTGATCTTTTCCGGGGCAGCGGGCTGCTCGCCCTTGGCGCTCTCGGAACAGGTGGCGCACTTGATATCGAAGTCCACATTCTCCAGCTTGGAAGCCTTGAAGTAGGGGTGGAAGCCAAAGCTGAAGGGCATGTTGGTGTCGCCCTCGTTGATCACGGTCATGTTGATGGCGGCAGTGTTGCCCTCAAGGTTATAGTTCATCAGCACGGTGAAATCGAAGGGATAGAGGAACTTGGTCAGCGGGGTGGACTCCAAAATCAGGGTCACGCCGTCCGGGCCGACGCTCTCCACATCCCATGCGCACAGGTCGGCAAAGCCGTGGTTCTCCATGGGGTATGCCTTGCCGTCAAAGATGTGCACGCCGTTATCCGGCAGGCCGCAGTTGGGGAACAGCACCGGCACGCCGAAGCGGGGGCGGTTGCACTCGGAAAAATTGGGGTGGCGGGTCCAGATGTACTCCTCGCCGTTCAGGGAGAAGCCGGTGATCATGCCGCCGCGCTCCGGGGTGATGACCAGCTCGGTCTTTGCCTCAGCATCGGTGATAACGTACTGCTCGTAGCAGGCACCGTTTTCGGTGACGTAACGGGTGGTGATCTGATTCATAGTTCAGTCCTCCTTATGTTTCTGGTTCTGTGCCAGTTTTTCAAAATAATAATCAATGCCATAGCGAATGAGATATTTTATGACCCTTGCAATAACGGCCACGATAGCGGCAAAAATGCCGCCGTAAAGCAGAAATGCATAGATCATCATGCGAGTGGTCATAGCCATAAAAACACTTCCCTTCCGTTTTCATGCACAAAGAGGCTGCCGTACAGCCAAAGTGCCATACAGCAGCCTCGAAACGATTACAGAACGACGCCGTCCTTGAAGATGGAGATCTCGCGGAAGCCGTGCTTCTCGGCCTTGG
>OWJQ01000165.1_pt1 | contig 43182 bp, 56 predicted proteins | sample 1732711 | NCBI WGS metagenome assembly OWJQ01 (sample SAMN05065745, study PRJEB22554) | human gut metagenome | biome: ENVO:2100002; feature: ENVO:00000062; material: ENVO:00002003 | host: Homo sapiens | place: USA | reverse complement strand
TACACTTATGCGATCGTCGGCAGCGTCAGATGTGTATAAGAGACAGGGTGGAGGACGACCTGCCCCGGCATACTCCGCCCCAGACCCAGTCCGACGGCCTGCGCAAGGACGCGGACTGGCAGCAGCAGCGGCAGGCCCAGCTGGAAGGGGAGGGCATCCCCAAGGCGCTGGCCCAGCTGATGGCCCAGAACCAGGTGGACCCGGACGAGATCCAGGCAGTGGTGGGTGCCAAGGGCTATTATCCGGCGGATACCCCCATCCATGTGTATGCCCCCGGCTTTATCCAGGGGGTTCTGGTGGGCGCCTGGTCCAGCGTGTTCGACGCGGTGGTGAAGAACCGGGACGTGCCGTTTTAAGCAAGGCGCTTGCTTAAAATCAATCCCAAGTCAATCCCCAAGTCAATCCCCAAGTCAATCTAAAAGTTAACCGTTATAACAACTGTTACAACAACCAAAAGCATCGCCGCACCCGTTGCAACAAGCGATCAAACAAGCGATAAGCAATGGATCAAGCGATAAAACAAGCAATCAATCAAGCAATCAAGGAGGAAACTACAATGGCAAATGAACGTGAATTCGGCTGGGAAGACGTTATCGAGAACGACGGCGGCGCGTGGGAGCTGCTGCCCGAGGGGGATTATTCCTTCACGGTGGTCAATTTTACCCGGGGCCGCCACCCCGGCTCAGCCAAGCTGCCGCCCTGCAACAAGGCAGTGGTCACACTGGCGGTGCAGGGCCCCAGCGGCGTGGTCAACATGGACCACAACCTCTTTCTCCACTCCAAGTGCGAGGGCCTGCTGTGCGCCTTTTTCACGGCACTGGGCATGCGCAGGCACGGCGAGCAGCTGCGCATGAACTGGCCGGGCATCGTGGGCAAGACCGGCCGCTGTCACATTGCGGTGCGTACCTATAAGAAGGACGACGGCACCGAAGGTCAGTCCAACGACATCAAAAAGTTCCTGGAGCCGGAGCAGCCGGTGAGCGCCGCCACCGCCGGCCAGGGCTGGACCGCGGGAGCGTTCTGAGATGGAACTGCGGCCATACCAGAGCGAAGCGAGGCAGGCCGTGCAGAGAGAGTGGGCCGAGGGCCGGCAGCGCACGCTGCTGGTCCTGCCCACCGGCTGCGGCAAGACCATCGTGTTCGCCAAGATCACAGAAGACCGGGTCAAGCTGGGGGAGCGGGTGCTGATCCTGGCCCACCGGGGGGAGCTGCTGGACCAGGCCGCCGATAAGATCAAGTCGGCCACCGGCCTGGGCTGCTCGGTGGAAAAGGCGGAGCAGTCCAGTCTGGGCAGCTGGTTCCGGGTCACCGTGGGCAGCGTCCAGACCCTCATGCGGCAAAAGCGCCTGTCCCGCTTTGCACCCGATCATTTCGATACCATCATCATCGACGAGGCCCACCACGCGGTGTCCGGCAGCTATACCGCCATCCTGGACTATTTCAGTGCCGCCCGGGTGCTGGGGGTCACCGCCACACCAGACCGGGGCGATATGCGCAACCTGGGCCAGATCTTCGATTCGCTGGCCTATGAATACACCCTGCCCCAGGCCATCCGGGAGGGCTATCTCTGCCCCATCAAGGCGCTCACCGTGCCCCTGCGGCTGGATCTGTCCGGCGTGGGCATGAGCGGCGGCGACTTCAAGGCCGCGGATGTGGACAGCGCCCTGGACCCCTATCTGGAGCAGATCGCCGCCGAGATGGAGACCCAGTGCAAACACCGCAAAACCGTGGTCTTTCTGCCGCTGGTCAAAACCAGCCAGAAATTCCGCGATATCCTCACCGCTCACGGCTTTTCGGCCGCCGAGGTGAACGGGGAAAGCGCCGACCGTGCCCGGATCCTGGAGGACTTTTCCGCCGGGAAATACAACGTGCTGTGCAATTCCATGCTGCTCACCGAAGGCTGGGACTGCCCCGCCGTGGACTGTGTGATCGTGCTGCGTCCCACCCGGGTGCGCAGCCTGTACTGCCAGATGGTGGGCCGCGGCACCCGCCTTGCCCCGGGCAAGGAGCATCTTCTGCTGCTGGATTTTCTCTGGCACACCGAGCGGCAGGAACTCTGCCGCCCCGCGGATCTGATCTGCGAGAGCCGAGAGGTGGCTCAGAAGATGACCGAGAATCTGGAAGAGGAGGCGGGCGGCGCACCGATGGACATCCAGCAGGCGGAGGAAAAGGCCGCCAGCGACGTGGTGGCCCAGCGGGAAGAAGCGCTGGCCAAGCAGCTGGAGGAGATGCGCCGGCGCAAGCGTAAGCTGGTGGACCCGCTGCAGTACGAGATGAGCATCCAGGCCGAGGACCTGACCGGCTATGTGCCCAGCTTCGGCTGGGAGATGGCCCCGCCCAGCGCCGGGCAGGTGAAAACGCTGGAGAAGCTGGGCATCCTGTCGGACGCAGTGGAAAACGCCGGCAAGGCAAGCCTTCTGCTGGACCGGCTGGAAAAGCGCCGGGAGCTGGGTCTCACCACCCCGAAGCAGATCCGCAGGCTGGAAATGTACGGCTTTAAAAACGTAGGCACATGGACGTTTGAACAGGCCAACCAAATGATCGCACGAATCGCGGCAACAGGTTGGAAACGCGTGCCGCCCAACATCGACCCGGCCACCTATCAGCCGGAATAAGGAGAGAAACACATGGAACAGCAGCGAAGCCTTACCCCGATCCTGGATTTTCTGGACCCCGCCGCGCTGGACTATACCCAGTGGCTGCAGGTGGGCATGGGCCTCAAGGAATCCGGCTATCCGCTGAGCCTCTGGGAGCAGTGGAGCCAGCGGGATGCCGGCCGCTATCATCCGGGGGAATGTGCCCGCAAGTGGGAGGGCTTCGGCCGCTGCGGGGCAGCCCCGGTCACCGCAGGCACCATCGTGCAGATGGCGCTGGATCGGGGCTATTCTCCCGCCGGGGAGGACTATGCCCTGGATTGGGACGACCTGATCGGCCCCGCCTCCGGCAGGCAGGCGTCCGAGCGCCCGCTGGTGGATAAAAACTGGGTGGAGGGCCGGGAGCTCTCCATCCCGGAGACGTGGAACCCGGCCAGCCAGCTGATCGATTACCTGCAGGCCCTCTTCGAGCCGGACGAGCTGGTGGGCTATGTGACCGAAAGCTGGCAGAAGGACGGCCGGTATGTGCCCACCAAGGGCTGTACCGACCGCACCGCCGGCCAGCTCATCGATGCGCTGCGCACCTGTAAGGGCGACGTGGGCAGCGTTCTGGGCGACTATGACCCGAAGGTGGGCGCCTGGATTCGCTTCAACCCGCTGGACGGCAAGGGCGTGCGCAACGAGAATGTCACCGAATACCGGTTCGCGCTGGTGGAATCGGACTCCATGGAGCTGGAACGGCAGAACGCCATCATCCGGGAGCTGGAGCTGCCGGTGGCAGCGCTGGTCTACTCGGGCAAAAAGAGCCTGCACGCCATCGTCCACATCGACGCCGACAGCTACGAGGAATACCGCCGCCGGGTGGATTACCTTTACGCAGTCTGCAAGAAAAACGGCCTGACGCTGGACCAGCAGAACCGCAACCCCTCCCGCCTGTCCCGGATGCCGGGGGTGCAGCGGGGTGAAAACAAGCAGTATCTGCTGGATACCGGCATCGGCAAGCAGAATTTTGAGGAATGGAAGGAGTGGGTGGAAGCCTCCACCGACGATCTGCCGGACACCGAGGCCCTGGCGGATGTGTGGAATGACCTGCCGCCCCTTGCCCCGCCCCTGATCCGGGACGTGCTGCGCCAGGGCCATAAGCTGCTGCTGGCAGGCCCCTCCAAGGCGGGCAAGAGCTTTGCCCTCATCGAGCTGTGCATCGCCATCGCCGAGGGCCGCCCCTGGCTGGGCTTCGACTGTGCCCAGGGCCGGGTGCTGTATGTGAATCTGGAGCTGGACCGGGCCTCCTGCCTGCACCGCTTCCGGGATGTGTACAATGCCCTGGGCTGGCGGCCGGAGCATCTTGCCAATCTGGATATCTTGAACCTGCGCGGCCGCAGCGTCCCCATGGATCAGCTGGCCCCGCGCCTGATCCGCCGGGCGGCGAAGAAGGGCTACCTCGCCATCGTCATCGACCCGATCTATAAGGTGATCACCGGCGACGAAAATTCCGCCGACCAGATGGCCGCCTTCTGCAACCAGTTCGATAAGGTCTGCACCGAGCTGGGCTGCGCCGTTATCTATTGCCACCACCATTCCAAGGGCGCCCAGGGCGGCAAGCGCAGTATGGACCGGGCCTCCGGCTCCGGCGTGTTCGCCCGCGACCCGGACGCCCTTCTGGATTTGATCGAGCTGGAGATCTCCCCGGAGCTGCGCACCCAGCAGGAGAACGCCGCCGTGTGCGCGGTGTGTATGCAGGCGCTGCGCCGGGCAGGGAAGGAGAGCGCCGCCAGCCAGGACGATGCCTGCAGCGCATTGCAGATGCAGCTGGTCTGCGGCGAGCAGCTGGACGGCATGGAGCGGGCCAAGCTGGCGCTGGACATCGAACAGGCCCGCCGGGCCGCCGCCGGGCTCACCGCCTGGCGCATCGAGGGCACATTGCGGGAATTTGCCCGCTTCCCGGCCATGAATCTTTGGTTCGACTTCCCGGTCCACCGGCAGGATACCACCGGCGTGCTGGGCGATCTGCAGCCGGATATGGAAACCAAAGGCGGCCGCACCAGCTGGAAGACCAATTTTAACAAACGCAAGACCGAGGGCCAGCGCAGGGATGAGCGGAAAAGCTCGCTGGATACCGCCTTCGATGCCTGCAATATGGAGGGCAGGCCGGTGGCCGTGTCAGAGCTGGCCCAGTACCTGGGCGTCACCGAAAAGACCGTCCGCAACCGGCTCAAGGAGCACGGCGGCTTCTGGGTGGACGGCGGCCAGATCGGCCGGAAATGATCCGCATTATGGCATGATAAAAGAAACAAGCGAAAGGAGGTGAACCCAGCGATGGAGCTGGAATTTTTCCTTCCCATGATCCCGCCCACCGTCACCCATCAGGATAAGGGCCTGCGCGCCTGGCAGAAGGAGGGCAAAGCCCATGCGGTGCTGTACGATTCGCCCCAGCTGACCCAGGCAAGGGCCAAGCTGCACGCCCACCTTGCACTCCACAGGCCCCAGAAGCCAATGCAGGGGGCAGTGCGGCTGGTGGTGAAGTGGTGTTTCCCCACCGGAAAGAGCCACAAAAACGGGAGCTATAAAACCACCAGGCCGGATACCGATAACCTGCAAAAGGCCCTCAAGGACGTGATGACCCAGCTGCACTACTGGAAGGACGATGCCCAGGTGGCCAGCGAGATCTGCGAAAAGTTCTGGGCCGATGTGCCGGGCATCTATATCCATGCCCAGGAGCTGGAGCAGGGATGAACCGGCACGATGTGCGGCTGGCCCGCCTGTTGTACCGGCTGCTCTGTGCCGGGCTGCTCACAGGGGCCGTGGCCACCCTCATCCTGTCCGCCGCGGCCCTGCTGGGCGCTCTGCGCCTGCTGGCCTGGCTGCTTTAAACGAAAGGAGAAACGGAATGAGTAAAACTGTGAACATGAATGAACTGGCGAAAGAGATTCACGAAAACGCGGTCGCGCACGGCTGGTGGGAAGAAGAGCGCAGCTTTGGCGCGATCGTGGCCCTGTGCCACTCCGAGCTGTCCGAGGCACTGGAGGAGTACCGGGCTGGACGGCCGATGGAGTGGCATAAATGCGAAATCGACGGCCTTCCGTGCGACAAAGTCACTTGTGAATGTGATGATTGCGGCGGGTATTACTTTGACAAAAAGCCCGAAGGTATCGCCGTGGAGATGGCAGACTGCCTGATCCGAATCCTGGACTGGTTCGGCAAAGAGGGTCTGGATGTGGATCGGATCATCCGCGAAAAGATGGAGTATAACAAAAGCCGCCCCTACCGGCACGGGGGCAAGAAATTATGAACCGAATGCAGTGGGAGGCAGCCATCCACAGGCTCCGGCAAATGGAAGAACGGCTGCCGGAGGGCAGCTTCGACCGGCTGGCTCTGGAACAGGCCCGAAAAGCGGCCCAAAGCAAAATCCCGGCCAAAGTCCGCTACGGCGGCGGTGCCTGGCGCTGCTTCCGGTGCGGGGCGGAAGTGCAGCCTAAGGCGAATTACTGCAGCCACTGTGGAAAGCGCCTGGAGTGGCCCACGGCCGGGGAAATGCCTACCGAGAAAGGCGAGTCGTACAAGGAACGGCTCATGAGAAGAAATTCACGGAGGTGCGATGATGACTGATTATATCGACCGTGAAAACTACTGCAAAAGTATTTGCCGCTGCTCCCGCGACAAGTGCGACAAGGATAAATGCCCGCTTTGGGCTGCACCCGCCGCAGATGTGGAGCCGGTGGTGAATGCAGAGTGGCGGAATAACAAAAACGATTACCCGGAATGCACAAACTGTGGGTATATGCCTGCTTACGATCCGGAAATCGACGACATCTGGTATTCACCGCATTGCCCGAAGTGCGGGGCAAGAATGAAAAACGGGGAGGAGCTGGAATGACTGAATTGGAGCGCCGTGCTCTTCTGGGAGACCGGCAAGCGCAGGAAGAATGCGCAAAGAAGGGCGTTATGCTGACATGTCCATTGTGCAAAGGAAAAGCCGAAGAAGGAAAACAGGTGGATGTGGACGAATACTATTGGTGGCCGACCATATGTTGCGGTAATTGCAATCTGCACATAGTAGGATCTGAACTTTTTGGAGAAGTAACGGAAGAAATGCGCTTGAAATGGAATACACGACCGGCCCCGCCGGTTGGCCGCTGCCGGGATTGTGCGCACTGGTACAAAGGGCATTGTGTATCTCCTGGTCTGTGCGCAGCAGAAGAAACCGATGCAGAGTTTTACTGCCAGAATTTTGAGCCAAAAGAAGGTGAACCTGAAAGAAGGATAAACATGAGAATTCCAAAAATGTGCAAAGAGTGCAAGTGCAGTAAATGCGTTGCGGCATGGTGCCAGCATTGGCCAGAATGCCGGGCAAATAAAGAGACATGCGAAATCATAGGCCCTGTAAAAGACTGCAAGGACTACAAAGCGGAGAGTGAGCAGAATGCCAATCAAAAAGACTGAAGATGGTGAACAGCAGGCCGTAATGGAGTGGGCCGCGCTGATGATCAACCGCTGGCCCGCGCTGTGCATGCTGTATCATGTGCCCAACGAGGCAAAGCGCAGCAAGGCCACGGCCGCAAGAATGGCCCGGATGGGCCTGCGGGCAGGCGTGCCGGATTTGTGCCTGGATGCCCCGGCGGGCAAGTATCACGGCCTGCGCATTGAGCTAAAGGTGGAGCAGAACCAGCCCACCGAAGAGCAGCGGCGCTGGCTGCGGAATCTGCGAGTAAGCGGATATTTTGCAGCGGTCTGCTACAGCGCGGCCGCAGCCGAGGCCCTGATCTCGGACTATCTGAGCCTGCCGGAGGGTCACCCACTGGCCTGGGAAAAGTACATAGACCCGGCGGTTGGGTATCTGGTGATGAAGTAAAAGCAAAAAGAAGGTGAAAAAGTGAGCAGTATTGTGTTCAACGAAGACTGCATAGAAGGAATGGCACGATACCCGGATAAATACTTTGACCTTGCTGTGGTTGATCCGCCGTATGCGATTAACCGTTTCAAAAACGGGGAAACTTCAAGGCTCAGAAAGTACGGAAGCATTAAAACAGTAAACGATTTAAGGCCAACGAAAAAATGGTTTCAAGAACTTGTTCGCGTATCAAAGAATCAGATTGTTTTTGGGTACAACCATCTTTGCGATATTCTCCCACCAACGCCAGAGTTTATTTTTTGGTACAAACACCAGCCTGTGACCTCTTATTCCGACGGAGAACTTGCGTGGACAAGCTTCAAGAAAACGGCGAAATGTTTTGACTACCCGTTTTTTGGCGGAATCGGGGCAGACAAAGACGGCAGAATTCATCCAACGCAAAAGCCGGTTGCGCTGTACACATGGATATTCCAAAACTACGCCAAACCGGGAGATAAAATTCTTGACACCCATCTGGGCAGCGGCAGCAGCCGGATCGCTGCGTACGAACAGGGTATTGATTTTGTAGGGTTTGAAATCGACAAGCGATATTTTGACCTGCAAGAAGAAAGATTCGATGCGCATACAGCGCAAATGAGTTTATTCAGAATGGGGGGATAACGTGGATGACAAAACGTTTGAATTAGCCGATAGAATCATGGGCATGTACGATGGCCGATGGAGCGCAAAGACCATTGCAGGCCGCCTTGCGCTGCCGCTGGAAGATGTGCGCGAGGTCATCAACATGAATTCTGCCAGCTACAAAAAGAAGATGCTGCCGCAGCTGAAGCGTCTACACCGGCTGCGCCCGCAGTCCCACGTGTGCATGAATCAGCATTGCCAGTGGAAACCGGAGCCGGGCAAGAAGTGCATCCTGCCGAGCTGCTTTGCGGAGGTGATCAGAAAATGAAGCGTGTCATTTACAGCATGTACGGCGCTGCCGTGTGCTGCGGGATAACTGAAAACGTGTGGAAACAGATGGAGAAGCTCGGGTATAAAGTTATCGCGGGAACGATTTACACGGGTAACGGCGAGTGCGATTCCATCTCATTTGCCAGCATCGATCTGGGCCTGAAAACGAAGCAGCCGGCCAAACCGGCCGCAGAATCCGGCCCACTGCAGAACAGGGGGCGGGCGCAGTGAAAGCCAGATACCTGACCAACAAGGAAAAGGCAGCCGCCCGCATTGCCGCCGAGTCGGTGCTGGACGCCCAGGTGGAGGACATCACCAACCGGGTCCAGTGCATGGTCTTTGCGGCCATGCTGAACGCTGGCCTGTCCGCAAGAACCGTCAACCGGGTGATCGACCAGCTGCCGGATGTGATCGACAGCTACGGCCGCCTGCGCAAGGAAAAGCTGGCCGATTACGATATGATCCAGGGCCTGATCGCCCGCGGCGTGAAGGTCCGCATGACCAAGGAGGAGCTATGAACCTGTGGGAATACCGCGACGCACTGAAAGCCGTCCAGGCGGCCCGTGAGCGGCTGCTGGAGCTCAAATCCGAGCGCATCACCCAAAGTCTGTCCGGCATGCCGGCAGCCCGCAGCCGGGAGGGCGACCGGCTGGCCAGTCAGGCCGAACGGATCGACGAGGCCCGCTGCCGGCTGGATGCCGCCAAGGTGGAAATGTACGCCGCCTATGCCAGGGTGGCAGCCGCCATTGCACCGGTGCAGGGCCGGGCGCACGAAATTCTGAACCTGCGCTACATCACCGGCCTGTCCATGGGCCAGATCGCCCGGGTACTGCACCTGCCCCGATCCACCGTCTACCGCCTGCACGACCGTGCGGTGCGGTCCATTCAGTAAAGAAACCGCTCTTCGAATTGACCCAGCCTTTTAAGACGGCGAAAAACAGAAAAAGCCCCATCCAAGCAGGTAAAGCAAAGTTGCCGTTTTGGATGGGGCTTGTTTCATTGTTGTTCTTTGTTGCGGTTCTCGTACATTGCCTGGAAATTGACAACTGGGAGAACCACAGAGTCTGTTTCCGGCTGAGCGGTGATCAGAGTAAGTTCAGCCCGCGCATACGGGAACAGGATGGACGGAGCATTGATGTTCAGAAGATCCTGCAGATCCGGACGGTTGTCGTCTACCTCGCAAAAGCCGATAATGGTCACGGATGCCTCATACTCATTTTCCTTTTTCACAGAAACGGTGAGAGATACGGTGTACTGGTTAGCATCGAGCTTTTTGATTCCAACGCCAATTTGAGCGGGGGAAAGATCTCCTCCTTCGCTTTTAAAGCCGATTCTCTGAAAGTGGATTTTGTCAAATACAAAATGTGAGATTTGCAGAACGTTTTCAGATGTTTGATTCATTTTGGTTCACCTGCGCTTTAATTATATGAATAGTAGTTTATGCAGCCGAATTGAGTACAGAGAATGTGGAATATGTGGAAACGGATGGAGAGATTTCCCAAGTGGTGAAAAGCGAAGCTCCCTGATCGGTCATTGACGCATAGGAACGGTTAGCAGCGAAAGTTACTGTGCTAGTAGAAACCTCATATTGAGAGTTTCCGCTTTCAGCAGTCAGTTTATCAATAATATCATCAAATTCGCCTTCATCTGCTTCAATAAAGAATCCGGGACTAGGCAAAAATGTATAATCGATTGTTTCTAAAGTGAATTTTTCGCATGTTACGTTAGTCCCATAAGAAGCCTTCGTAATAACAAATAGGTCTTTTCCCTGGCAGAATATGTCACGCATAGTGATTTTGTCATGAAGCATGTCCAGAAGAGCCTGGCTAGTAACTTCAGATACAACAAACTGCTGTTTTTCGCCATCAACAAAAAAACAGCTTACAATATACAGAGTTCCTGTCTCTGATTGGCAAATAAATAATATCGGATATGCGTATTCCAGGATAATATCAAAATAATAAAGATCAGGAAGTTCTGAATGATTGGAAAGAGATTTGTAAAAAAGATCAGAGTTCATCATCATAGTTTACCTCATGGAATGTTTCCCAGTAGGGAATGCCTTCATATACCCACCAGTCAACATGGGAATTAGGGCGTTTGTTTTTCCCCTTTATATAATCTGAAGTTTGGCAGCACAAGCCGGAGTCGACCGTGATTTCTCCTTTGGCTAAGACCCAAGGCGGCTGAAATTTGCTGTTTAATGCACAAAAGCGTTTTAAGTCCTTGACGCGCAAATAGGTCGAAACGGAATATGCTCTCGGGTCATCGAGCGTCAGACCTGCAGGCGCTTTATAGTGAGATTCAATAAACGAAGGCAGAAAAGAAGAGTATTCTATTTTATGGGTACTACAAGCACGATATACTGTTATGTTTTGATGCTTAGCAGTATCAGGAAATGAAAAGTTTTTGAAAAAACAGGGGAAAGTATGCTCCCCGGATTCGGTGTTCACACAAATCGACACCTTTCCAATAAGTTTTGTCAAGTACAATATAGCATATTCAGCTTAGAATAACAACAACCCCCGGCCGCCGGAAAAAATTCCGCAGCAGCCGGGGGCATTTTTCATCCGATCACCCCATAGATCCGCTCGGCCTGGGCACGGGAATACCCGGCATCCATCAGCGCCTCCAGGGTGTTCTGCTTTTTGCTGCCGGGAATGGTCTTCCCGGCGCTGTTTTTGTCGCCGGTCACATCCCCGGCAATCTCCTTCGCCACAAGGTAGGGGATCACCGCATCGGCGCCGCCGTCCAGGTAAGCCTGCATCATGGCTTCGGTGGCGGTCAGATCCCCGCTGTTCACCGCCGTCTGGAAGTCCTCCTCCAGCTGTGGAATCACCTGGGTCTTGGCCATGGTGTTCGCCAGCGAGTAAACCCCTTCCAGCACCGCGGCCTGTCCGGCAGGCTCCAGCGCCTCAAAGGGCGCATAGCCCTCCAGCGCCTCCACCATGTCAGCGGAGGTCTGGCCCTTCACCTGTTTGCCCAGGGTGAACTGCTGCGCATCCAGCACCACCTTCTCGCCGTTCACGGTGAAGGAGCTGTTCAAAAGCGCCGGCAGCGCCGCCGCGTCGCGGGTGGTCCCGTAGATCTGCTCCACCAGCCGGTCCGCGTCGGTGGTCCGGTCGGGGCTGTAATACCCGGGCGAGAGCATCCCGTAGGCAAGGCGGCCGAGGGTGCTGCCGCCCGGGTTCTCCTGGGTGCGGCCCCACACATCCACGTAGGGCGGGTTTTGCTCCGAAAGGCCGGGAATCCGGTTTGTGATCCGCTGGGCAGCCTCCCAAAGCCCGCCTTCCGCCCCCTGCCGGTCGGAGTAGGGGGTGCGCCGCACCGGGTCCATGGCCCGGGTCAGCTGTCCGCTCAGGGTTGGAATGCCCTGGGTGGCAAAGTTGCTGACCGCCTGTCCGGCCGCCGCCGTCACCGGGTTGGACCCGGCATAGGTGGCTGACTGGATGGCACTGTTGATGCCGCTGAGCATGGTGGTGTCGAACAGCGGTTCGGTGATGTTGCCCATGGCGGTCAGGAATTCGTTGAAGCCGAAGCCCTCCTGCTCACTGGCGTGGAAGGCCTCCACACCGGCCAGCAGCGCCATCACCGCGGGGCCTGCCCAGTCAATGGTGTAGGTGCCGCCGCCGGGCAGGTTGATGGAGTAATCCTGCCAGCCGCCCGCTGCCTTGAAGTCTCGCTCCTTTTTGTTCTCCGGGGCAACACCGTTCACCAGTCCCTGGCTTGCCAGGAAGGCGCCCAGTGCCATGATGCCGGTGCCAGTCAGCCCCTGAGCCAGGTTGTCGATCATCTCCGCCGCGCTCATCCGGCCCATCCGCATCAGGGCGGTGTCCAGGGTCATCGCCTTCACCAGCCCCGCCGGGCTGTAGGCAAGACCCCGCTTGATGATGTTCAGCGGTGTGGTCTTGAAGGGGACCAGTCCGCCCACAAACAGCTTGGTGCCCAGGTTGGTGCGCTCCAGGCGGCCCAGCGCCTGCGCCAGGCTGTTCGCCTCGGTGTAGGTGGCCCGCTTGGCCTCCTCAATGGCGTAGGCCCTGGCCTTGTCCAGTACCGCACCCTCCGCAGTTTTTGGGTCAATGCGGTTGGCCTTCAGGTATTGGGCCAGGCTGTCCGTGTATGCGGTTTTCTTGAACAGGGTGTCCTCGGCACTCAGTGCCTCGCTGTTGGCCTTGTAAAGGCGGCTGGCCGCCCCTGCGGCGGTGTCCGCCGCCTTGCGGGCGATCCGCTGGGGCAGGGGGCTGGAAGCAGCGGTGCCCCAGCTGCCGTTTACCTTGAAGGGGTCCTTCAGCTGTTCAATGATCTGCCGGTCGTTGTATTTCTGGCTGCCGTCCAGAATGGCGGCCACGTTGTCCAGATCCTGCCGGGCGAATTCCTTCAGGGTTCGGTCTGCGCTGTCCAGCGGGTTCAGAACGCTCTTGGTCCGCTGTCCGGCGGGCACAAAGGTGGGCTCCAGCGCCGCGCCGATCAGGTTTTTCAGCCTGCGCACCGGGATGTTGATGACGTTGGAGGCCACGTTCCGAATGTGGGTGGCGGGGTTTGCCAGCATGGCAAGGTAGCGCCAGGCGTTCCAACGGTCCGCCCAGGTGGCGGGCAGCTGATCCGCAATGTTCCGGTAGATGGCCAGCAGCGCCTCGTCCTGCTCCTTCTGGCTGCCCGCCTTCATCAGGGCGTCCGCCAGCTCGCCGGGAATCGAGATGTTTCCGAACTGGCTGCCGTACTGGTCCACCAGCTCCTTCTTGAAGCTCTCCAGTGTCTGCTGGGCGTAGTAAAGCTTGCCCTCCGGGGTCATCCGCTTCAGCAGCCGCTGGGCCTGCAGGTTCTGGCCCGCCTCAGTGGCGATCCGGGCAAGGTCACCTGCCAGCTTCATGGCGGTCTCGGTGTCGCCGTTCTCCGCCGCCAGGGTATACAGCACCTGTCCCTTGGCAATGCCTGCCTTGGAGGGGGCGCTGCCGTCATTCATAAGGCTTTTCCAGGCATCCAGCTCCTTCTGGTAGCCGTTTTGCTGAATGGCCTGCACCGCCTCGTTCACGACCGGACTGTCCCTGGCCACATCGTGGGAGAACAGCCCATCCGCCACCGCCTTTTCATACAGAGGGATCATCTCGTCCGGCGTCTGTGGGGCCTCCATCAGGGTGCGCACGCCCGCGCTTACCCGGTCGGTGCCGTTCGTGCTCACCGGCACATCCACCACACGGGCCGCGTTTTCGCCGGGGGCGATGGTGCCGTATTCCGCCTGCATGCCCGCGTAGCTGGCAGGGTCGTGTTTTTTGGCGCCGATGCTGTCCGGCGGCAGGTTCAGGCTCTCCTTGAAGGTACGGCGGGAGTTTTCCAGCATGCCGTCAAAATCATCCACCCAAACAAAATCCTCCAGGCCGGTCAGCGTCGGGTTCTCCTTGAACTGGTGGTAATAGGCCGCCAGCTCCCGGTTTACCTTTTTCAGATCGTCCAGATCGTTCAGATCCAGCGCGCCGCCAAAATACCAGTCATTGATCGTAGCAGCCGCCTTCTGATAAGAAGGGTCGAATGCATCAAAACTGGAAATGAAGGCATCATAATACTCCAGCGCCGCTTTTTCGCCACGGTTGAAGGCGATATGAAAATCCTCGTGCGCCAGCACATCCTTGGGGTCAAGCGAGGTGTCCTTCCAGATGTACACGACGCCATCCGGCGATGTGGCCGCGTCGCTCAGCTGCCTGGTCTCTCCCTTGTGATTGACCAGAAGCGGCTGATCGGTCAGCACGAATTCCCGACCGCGCAGGGTATATCCCTCTGCAATCTGCCGGGCGTTTTCACCGGCCTGCTCCACGTTCACCGGCTTGTAGGCGAATTCGGCTTGCTTCAGTTTGCCCAGCTTCATGCCGGAGGCTCTGGCCTGTGCGCGGAACTCTTCGGCTACTTGAGGTACGGGCACTCCAGCCCGTTGTCCTTCAGCCAGGCCTTGAAGTCCTGAAGCATCTGAAACTGCTGCTCCATGGTCAGCCGTCTGCCCAGGCCGCGCTCCTTGCGCCACTTCTCCCCAAAGGGAACTCCGTACTTCTTGTGGAACTCCTGATCTCGGCTCAGCTGTGCCAGATATTCCTCCCACTCCTCGTCGCTCATCCGCGGGTGACCCGTGTAGTCCGCGATCATATCCGGCAGTCCCCGATAAGGCTGCTTCGCCATCGTTCATCGCCCTTTCTGTCGATTCTATGGCTTTATCATACCGTTCGGGGAGATTCGTGTCAATTCCGCGGCCCAGTGCCCTGCGGGTGGCGCTGCTGGTCTCGGGCAGCCTGATGCCGGTTGCCTGTTCAAAGGCAGCCCGGTGAACGCCGCCCGGCTTCAGAGCGTCCATCTGGCGGTTGGTCAGGGTCCCGTTCCGGAAGGCGTCCACCAGCTGGTCCACTTCGCTTTTTTGGCCCGCCGGGGCCGAACCGGCAGTCTGGGCGGGGGAGGGCAGCGCCTTCGCCGCGTCCAGCGCATCCGCAGCATTTTGTGCAGTGCGCACCGCTGCTTCGGCGGCGTTTTGGGTGCCGCTGCGCATCCCGCGCAGGGCCTGTCTGCCCGCGCTCCATAAGTAAGGAATCTCTTCGCCCACCACATTCAAGGCAGTGTTCACGCCCAGATTTTTCATTGTGGAGGCAGCGATCTGTCCGGCGCTCTTTCCATCCCGCACATCCCGGGCAAGGCTGGGAGCGGTGTCCATCACCAGATCCGCCGCCTGTCCCGCCAGCATGGAGGCGATGCCCTCTGCGCCGAAGGCCTGCCCCAGCACCGGGATCTGCTGCAGCGCCTTTGCGCCCCGGGTTCCGGCCAGCGCCGTGCCCGCCTGTTGCAAAGCGGGAATCTGTGCCGCTGCCGGAGCCACCAGAGCGTAACCGGCCAGGCTGCCGCCGATCTGGCCGCCCAGGGTCCCGATGGGGTTCTGGGTCCGGGCATCCTGCACCGCATCGTCCCCGGTGCTGCCGCTGCTCATAAGGTCCGCCAGCGCCGGAATCCCAAAGGCCTCCGCCGCGCCGGTCATCACGTTGGCAATGGGGCTGATCTTGTTGGCCAGCCGCTGCATCTGGCGGCTGTATTCCTGCTGCCGGGCGTCGGGCTGCCGGCCGCTCTTTTCCAGCTCCCACATGGCCGCGCTGTTTTCCCCAATCAGCCTGCGGGCGTCGGCTTTTTCCTCCCGGCTCAGCCGGTATCCATCCGAAAGCCAGGTGTCCAGCTGCCGGGCCTGCTCCTCATCCTGCCCGCCGCCGGTCAGGGTGGAGGGTTCCACCTTTGCGGGAGCGGCCGCCGGTTCGCTCGTTTGCGGTTTCGTCTGCTGCAAAAAGTCCGCCCCGGCTGCGGGCCGCGTTTTGGGCGAAGCAGTCGGGGAAGGGGAAGAAGCGGAGCTTCGGCGGGAAAAGGAAACGGAGGAGGAAGCAGACGAGGAAGCGGGGGCGCTGGGCGTATCCGGGATCTGTTCCAGCCGTTCCACCGTTTCGCTGCGCCGCTTTTCCAGTGCGTTCAGGTCATATCGTGCCATGTCGCTCCCCCTCGCCTTGTCAGTTGATGCCCATCTGATTCAGAATGTCCAGAATGTCCTGGTTGGACACGCCGCTCAGCATCAGCGCGTCCACCACGTCGTCCGGGTTCTGGTAGCTGGAATATACCTGCTGGGCCAGCCGGTACGCGTTACTGCCGGAGCCGGCCGCACCCGCCTGCCGGGTCGAAACGCTGCGGGCCGAATTCCCGGCCGAGTAACTCTGGGCTGCCGCCTTCTGGGCCGCCGCGGCCTGCGCCTTTTGAATGTCACTCAGCTGGCTCAGGTAGTCCTGGCTCAGGGCAAACTGCTGGTCGTAGTTCACGCTGGCCGCGTCCGCAATGGCGTTCGCCAGGTTCTGCTCCAGCTGCATCTCATAGGCCAGCTTGGCCGCCTCAGCGTCGCTCAGCTGGCCGTTGTAGCTCTGCAGAGCACTGGCCTTGCTGGAATCGTAGCTGTTTTTCAGGCTGGCCAGGTTGTCGTTCCGGCCGCTGTCGATGGTGTTCCGGCTGTTGCCGTACTCGTTGAACAGGCCCGCCATTGTGCTCTCCGCCGCCCCGCCGGAAAGTCCCTGGGCACTCATCTGCTGGCCCAGGTCCCGCTTGCTCATCATGTAGTTGATGTAGGCCTGCTGCTGGGCGTTGTCCGCCTGCTTGTTCACACCGTCCACGCCCAGATTGTAGTCGTTTTCCAGTGTGCCCAGGGTGGATTCATAGTTCTGCTTCAGCCCGCTCAGCTGGTTCTGGTAGGCGCTGCCCAAAGCTGTCATGTTACGGTCGTAGGCCGCCTGTGCGGCCTCCCGCTTGCGGCGCTCCGCCTCCTCCGCCGCCCGGCGCTGCTCCTCATAGATCGCCTGCAGCTGCGCCTGATACGCGGCGTAGGGGTCATAGGCGGGGGCCGATGCGCCGCCACCGCCGGAAGAGCCACCGGAAGAGCCTTTAGAAGAACTCCCACCGCTGCCGGAGGAGCTGTTCGGCTTTCGTCCCAGGCCGCTGTAGGTGCTGTGCCCGTAGCTGCCCGGCTTGTAGCTCTCGTTGATCTGCTTTTTCTGTTCGCTGGTCAGGCCGCCCCGGCTTCCGCCCAGAACCCAGTCCGCCAATGCCATACCGATCTCTCCTTTCCTGATGCCCGCCCCCGCCCCAAAAGGGCAGGGGCTTGGCTCTGCGTTACTGCTTCAGCTGCTTGGCGATCTGATCGGCACCGGTGGCCGCCAGACCGCTCACAATGCCCACCGCCACAGCGGTGATGGGGTCAGCCGCCGGGAATTCGGGCATGACATACATGCCTGCCACACCCAGCGCCGCACCAGCCATACCGCACACAATGGGGATGATTTTGTTATTGTTCCAAGGGGTGGCCTTGACCACCAAACCCACCAGATAGCAGATCACCACGATACCGGCCACGCCGGTGATACCCATAAATTCCATAGTAATTTAACCCCCATTCACAATATTCAGATTTTTGCAGCGTTCCACGATAATATTGACCGATCGGTCGCCGTCTCCCAGGTCTACATAAGCAGCGTGCATTCCTTTAATGTTTTCCAGCGCAAACGGCGGGATTTCTCCCCGTTCCAGGTAGTGCATTCCCCGGTCAATGATCCTTTCCCGCAACAGCATTTTCATGCCATATTCCATGGCTTTGTCCTTCTTGGTTCCGGCTCTCAGTCGCGCCGCCGCCCAGCCGCAGAATGCGGCAAGCAGAGGGATCAAAGCCGTGGCCAGTTCCTGAATCCATTCCAAGGCAGGCACCTCACTGGCTCAGAGCCGCGCCGGCGGCAGTGAGCTTGTCCAGCACCCGATCCAGCTTGCTGTCCAGTTTCGCCAACAGAAACATGACCTCGTCAAACTCCATATCCGGCACATCCGGGGTTTCGGGAGTTTCAGGCTCCTCAGGTGCTTCGGGTTCGGGCGGGAGATAGTTCTCTACGCCCAGACCAAGGCTCTGAGCCTTTGCCACAATCTGCTTGCGGTCACCATCGCTGGCCGGGCCAACAATGATGTAGTCGCCCGCATCAAAGTGGGGCAGATTCAGGCTCTCAGCCAGTGTTGCCATGGTCTTGCGGTCTCCGCCGCTCACGGGGCCAATTTTCAGAGTATCGCTGTACATGATATTTTCCTCCTTTTCAAAACCATTCTTTCCTGCTTCCCGGATGATGGCGGGGAAGTCCACATAAGCCTGGTTGCAGTCCACCCGGCCGCCGATCCCGGTCACGGTGCCGGAGCTTGTGTACTGGTGCATATCCCGCTGAATGGTCTGGTCCGGGTTTGCCCGGTAGTCTGCCAGCCAAACGGTATCGCAGTGCTGCCGGATGGCTGCAAGGTCTACGCTGGGCATCCAACTGGTATAGGAGTAATACCCCTTGTACCAGGCGGCGCCCATGGCGCCGAAGAAGGCCAGCGCGCAGGCGGTGCGCTGCATGGGCGGGATGGAACCGTCCTCCTGGTCGAAATAGACAGGATACTCGAACTGTTTGCCCGCCAGCACCTTGGCGAACAGCCTGCCCTCGGTGGCCGCATCCGCCGAGTTAACCGCATAGCTGTACCAGTACGCACCAACCGGAATGCCCAGCCGTTTGCACTCCGCATAGTTGCGCTCAAAGGTGGGGTCTTTCTGGCTTTCATATCGGCCATACCCGGCCCGCAAAATGGCAAACTGCACGCTGGGGTCCGCTGCCACGGCGTCCCAGTTGATGGTGCCCTGATGCTTGCTCACATCAATGCCGTGGGCAAGGGCAGGGGAGGAGCGCACCAGCAGCACCGGTGCGGGCTCTGCCTCCAGCGTCCAGCCCATCCTGTCCAGATATTCCATCCTGTCCAGATATTCCCGGATCTCGCAGCATTCCTTTGCGTGGTCCGCCAGCAGCAGTTCCACGGTGTCGGCATTCAGCCCCTCCACGGCCGCGATCTGGCCCGCATTCATGCCGCTCACGAAGCTTTTGCAGATTTCTCTGATTCGTTCCTGTGTAATGGTCATGGTTTTCACCTCTTAAGCAATACGACGGTAACGATATACCGTAATATAGGGCTGCAAGTTGTTGTGCGGCTGTCCGGCACCGGAGTTCTTGGTGTATGCTTTTCCGGAGTCTGCTACTTTGAAGAAATCGTAGCCCGACTGCCCACTATACGTTGTATTCGTATCTACTGCGTATTCGTGGGCGTGCGGTCCGTTTTCTTCGCCGGTAAGGGCATGTTTGGTTTCGCCTCCTGTTTTGCCAACAGAATCGAATTCGCTCTGCCCGGAATCCACACAAACCAACACTCGACCTTTGCCGTACTCTTCCCAGGCGCCTCCAAAATGAGCCTTTACTTTTTCTACAGTGGAAAGATCCGGGGCACCGCTGATGCCACTGGAACTCCATTCATAGATGCTGCCCACCGGATACACAAGATCCAAAAAACTTTTCGCCCCCACATGGCCGTTGTTGTTATAAAGCAAATGCCCGTTTTCAAAGCCGCTGGTGGTCGTGCTGCTGCTTACCGTATTGGGGCCTGCCGGGCCCTGCTCGCCGCGCACGTTACCCAGCAGAATTTTCTGATCCGCCATAAACTCACTCCTTTATTACGAAAAGGTCGCGTACAGGTTGCCCTCTTCGTCCAGTTCGAAGCTGGGCGTTTTCCCGTTTGCACCGGCCGGTCCGGTAGGCCCCTGCGGCCCCGGCGCGCCGGTATCTCCCTTTGCACCCTGCGCGCCGGTATCGCCCTTGGCACCCTGAGGGCCGGTGTCTCCCTTGGGGCCTTTCAGGGTGGCCACATAGGCCCATTTTGCTACCGACGCAGCGCCGCCCAATGTGCATTTGTACACGTTGTTGGTGCTGCTGTTCATGTACATGTCTCCAGCGATTGCACTGCTCACGCCGCTGCCGGAGAACACGGTGCCCGTGGTGCTGGTTCCGGTAATGCCGGTGCCGGTGTACCAGGTGCTGCCCCGGGTGCCGGCCGGGCCCTGTGCGCCGGAGGAGCCGGTCGCACCCCGTTCGCCCTGCGGGCCCTGTGGGCCGGTGTCTCCCTTGGGCCCCTGCGCACCGGTATCGCCTTTTGGGCCCTGAGGGCCGATATCACCCTTGGGGCCTTTGATATTACCTAAAAGCTGCCGTTCTGCCATTTTTCATCCTCCTTTGTTTTTGTTACTCGTACTGCACATACAGGTCGCCGTTTTCCTCCAGCTCCAGCGACGGGGTAGACCCGCGAAGGCCGGTCACGTTGCCCAGATCCAGCTTCTGGCCGTCCTGCAAGGTATAAACCAGATGGCCGTCCTCGATGGAAAGGGGAGGGGGCTCGCCTGCGCCATAGTAGACCACAAGATTGCCGCTTTCATCCACGTCCATCTTGAAAAAGCTCGGGTCACCCTTGGGGCCGGCCTCGCCCGGGTCGCCCTTTTCGCCCTGTGGGCCGGGGCTGCCCTGGGGGCCTGTTTTGCCCTGCGGGCCGGCAGGCCCCTGTGGGCCCTGCACACCGGTGTCACCCTTTTCGCCTTTCGGGCCCTGTGGGCCGGTCTGGCCCCGGGGGCCGTTATCGCCCTGCGGCCCCTGCGCACCGGTGTCACCCTTCACGCCCTGCGGCCCCGGCACACCCTGCGGCCCGCGAATGTTGCCCAGATTGATCCGCACCTCGTCCGATACGGTGTAAATCAGGTTCTTGTCCCCGTCGATGGAGAAGGGCGGCGTGGGCTCGCCGTCGTTGTGCTGCAAAAACACGTTGCCCTCCCCGTCCACGGTCAGGGCAAACAGGCCCGGGGCCAGGTCTGTCACCACGCCGCCGGGGCCGGGAGGACCTTCCGGGCCGGGCAGGCCATACACCACAGTGGCATCGCTGTCCGGGTCGTCCTCCACCTGGGTGAACTTGAAACGCAGTTTTCGCCGCTGGGTGTAGGTGTTGTCCAGACCGTCCTCGATCACATGGCCCCGGCTGGAAGCCACCGTGAACTTGCTGCCGTCGGTGCTCACCTCCAGCTCTCCAAAGGAATTGAGCCGGATTTTCTTCACGTCATCACTGATGACCCGCTTAAGCAGCTCCGCGCCCAGCGCAGCCAGTACCGCGTTCAGGTTTTTTGCAGTCTCTGCCGGCACGCCGGAGGGCACGGTCACAGTGATCCCGTCCGCGCCGGTGCCCTTGTTCAGTGCATCCACCAGCGCGTTGAAGGCGGGCACAATGATCTCCCGGGGGATCTCATCCAGAATGCGCTGCATCTCGGCGGTATCCACACCGGGGGTGTCCGGGCGGCCCACGTTGCCCTTGCCCTTCAGGTCGCTGTCCTCGATCCGTTTGAATGCCATTTTCTCACCCCTTGTAGTTTCCGTTTTCCACGTATTCCAGCGCGTAGGCCATCAGGCCGAAGGGCTCGTTCCGCTGATCGTTTTCAAAGCGGAACCGGGCCTTGTCCACCCGCTTGATGCGCAGCTTTGTGTGCAGCGTCTTGGTGGTCTGGTCGTTGGAATAGGTGAATTTTGAATAGATCAGTCCCGCGTAGCTGAAGTAGCGGGCCTTGCGGGCCTCCTCCCGTAAAAATCCCCATATGCCCCGCTTCTGGGCATAAAGCTTCACGCTGGTGGCAATAGCCGGGGTCAGCTGCAAAGCAAGATACCGGAAGGTCTTGTTTTTATAAAACAGCTTGCCGGAAAAATCCGGCGTCTCCCACACCGCGTGAATGGGCTGCCCGTCATCGCTGTAGCTTTCCTGCGCTTTCGGATCGTTGAAGAACCGGTACACCGCGCCGGAGCTGTCCCCGAAGAACAGCCGGTCATTCTCTACCCAGATCGCGCTGGCAGGAATGTTCGTGCGGTAAAAGCAGGCATACTGCCGGGTGGAATAGGGTTCGCTCCGTTCCTGCCCCAGGCTCTGCAGCCCGTCCAGAATGTAGGCGTGCCCGTTCACACACAGCCAGTAAAGGTCCCGAAACACCGCAGCTACCGCCCCCGCAAGTCCGCTCTCCCGGGTCAGCGCACCGTTCACATAGTAGCTTCGATCCTGGCTGTACCGCTCACCGCTGATGTCGCTGGGGGTGATGGCGTAGATGCCAAGCGCGGTCAGAAACACCGGCTCGGTGCAAAGGTAGCAGAAGCTGCCCTTTGCCACCGCGCCCGGCCCCTGCAAGGTGTTGGTGATGGGGAAGGCGGGCTGGTTGTCCACCAGATCCCCGCGGCGAATCACCACGTTCCGGTCGGTGTCCCGCTCGTCCTTGTGGGCAGCCAGATAGTTGTTGATGATGCTGTACCCCATCACCGCGCTGCCGCCGCTGCCCAGGGTGCTGTACCCGGTATCCGGCCAGTAGGTGGGGTCGTTCTGCCCGGAATACCAGTCATAGCTGGGGTAGTCCGGGTTGCCGGAAAGAAAAAGCCGATCCGCCGCACCGTTCACCCCGAACAGAATCCCGATGTCGCATTTGTTGATCCGGTCGGCGTATCCGGCCACGGTCCGCGCCGCGGTGATCCGCACATTGTCCTGGCCGCTCACCGGGCTTTGCCCGGGGGCGATGGTGAAGATCACCACGCCCGTCTGCCGGTTTACCGAAAAATCAGCCCCCTCGCTTTTCTTCACCCAGTCGCCCTGAGCACTCAGCACTTCCACGGTCACATCGGCAGAATCCAGTCCGGAAAAGCTTAAGTGATATTCCTTTGCATCCTCAGTGCCCAGAAACATCTCCTGAAATTTCGGCTGCAACAGGTTCAGCTGCTCATATTGCTTGCCGCCTCCGGCCGGAGCCTTTGCAATGGTGAACAGAGGGATCTTTGCAATGTCGGAGGCCTTTTTCACCGTTTTTCCATCGTAGACCAGCAAAGCCTTCCCATCCGCGAGGAACAGCTGCTCCGCAAGCTGCCAGCTGCGGCTGGGCCGATCGGCGGCCTCACTGTACAGCAGCTGCGGTTCCTCCTCACCGGCAAGGTCTACCCGATACAGCTTTGTTCCGGCATGCAGCAGGCCGGGCTTTTCTCCGTATCCGTGGTAGCCGTGGATCACACCCTCCAGCATAAACAGCTTTTCATACCCCATGCACTTGCGCACCTTGCCGGGCACGTCCCGGATCATGTTCTGTCCGTTCGGGCTCTGGCTCTTGTCCACGTTGCTGGGGTCGTTGGTCATGTCCACGCCCAGCAGGGTGTCTACCGTCAGCACGCTGCGGCTCACCTGGCTGGGCACCTTAAAGGTCGCCAATCGTCACACCTCCCGTCAGATCCACCCGCTCACGCTGGTGAATTTGTCCGAGGTCACGCCGGAGCAGGGCTGCTTCAGCAGCCCGAAGGCAACCTCGAACTCGTTCCGGTACACCGTGGCAATGGCAATGTCATCGTCCTTGTACAGCTGGCTGGCAATGTACAGCGGAAGAATCACCGCGGCATCCGGGTCAAGGGGGATCTCCTCATCATCCGGCGTGGTCAGGGTAATGGCAGGGGGCCATGCGTCGTAATAAAACAGCACCTTGCCCTGCACCCCGTCCGGCAGCACTAAAAACCGTCCGCCCACAAGCTGTGCGCCGGTCACGGGGCAGGGGGTGCCCGCCTCATCAAAGCCGTATACCTCCAGCCGGTCTGCCCGGTAAAAATCCGTCAGCTCCCGGGTCAGGTCAACGGTCAGAACGCCAGCGCCCTTATCCGGGATCTCGTAGCATTTTCGCAGCGCCTTGCCTGCGGTGCAGAGCAGCTGAAGCCCTTCGTTTGCCGCCTGCGGCATGGCGTTCATGTACTCCCGCACGCTCTCATCGTTTTCGTTGATGGTGATTCCGTCCGCCGAAAACATCTTCTGCAAAACCGCCAGCTTCACGTCTTTCCAGGTCATAAGCCGCCCTCCAGATGTCCGGTGTCCGCCGCGGCAGCCTGACCGGTCAGTCCGGGCTGCGCCCCCGCAGCCTGCAAAGCGGCGGCCTTCTGCTCGTCGATCTCCTGCTTGATGCTCGCCTTCATGGCCTCCGCGTGGGGGTAGCCGGTCTCGGCCAGCAGGGTCCACAGCCGATACTGGCTCTGCAGCTCGTTGATCGGGCCAAAGGCGCCCGCCTGATACTTCACGTCGATCATGCTCCACAGGGTCTCCCGGTTGCTGGCCAGGTTGGAGGCCGGGTCCACCTCAAAGATGAACTCATCGCACCAGTAAAACTCGCCGGCCGCGTCCCGCTTCAAAAAGTCGTACCGGTCAAAATGGGTGAACTGCTGCTGCCCGTCCGGCTGCTGGTAGGTCAGGGGATAGGGCTCGTCCGCGTAGGCCAGCATGAACTGGAACATCAGTTTATACAATTTTGCGTAGGACTGGTTTTTCATCTCCCGTTTGGACTGCAGGCGCCCCGCCGACTGGTTGGCCGAGAACTGCTTGGCGGTTCCGCTGGTGGCCGAGGCATCGTATTTGCCCTGGAAGGCGTCGGTGATGCCCAGGGTGCTTTTGGCCCAGGCGTAGTTTGTCTCCAGCATGTTCTGGTCCCGGCTGGTGTCCACCTGCACGTTGACCACGCCGATCATGCTCTTGTCCGCCGGGTTGCGCATCCGCAGCACCTTCAGCTCCCGGTCGGTGGTCTCCACGTTCACCCCTTCGGGCAGGGTCACATAGCTGCCGCCCTTCAGCAGCTTTTCTTCAATCTTGGTGCCGAACTTGGAAACGGCGATCTGCTGGTCCTCGATCACGTCCACGTCGCTGGAGCCCAGAAGCTGGCCGAACAGGCGCACGTTGCGCCGCAGCACCAGAGGAAAAGCGTTCGGCTTGTAGTAGGGGATGGTGGTGCGCACCGGGGGCCCCTCCTGCCAGATGGGTTCGCCGGTCAGAAGATCGGTCTGGATGCTGCCGTCCGGGTTTTTCACCGGTTCCGGCTCTCCCGGCTCAAGGGCGGGGATCAGGGTGCCGTCCGCCAGGGTAATGTCCCGCTCCAGCTCCTGGGCCTCCAGTGGAGCCTGCCGGAATTTTTTCGAGCCGCATACCGGGCATATTTCGGCAGTGCGCCGGGTCCCGCATTCACAGCACCCCTCGCCCCGCCGGGCCTGGTAGTCCTCCAGATCCTCCAGGGTCTGGTCGCCCACCCAGCTGAACAGTCCGATCCCGCCCTCCCGGTTGCGGAAGTAAACAATGTTCTGGGTCACAAGACCTTCCACGTATTCGCCATCGGCGGTGCGGGCGCTCACATCGCTCTCGCTTTCCTCCTCGATCTTCACCCCGTACCGCCGTTCCAGATATTCCCGGCTCTGGCTCACCAGCACGAAGATATACTCCATCTTCTCCACGTCGTACACGCCCGGCTGGGGGATCACCTGCTTGGGGTGGCGCTCGCACACGCTCAGATCGCCCAGCGTGCAGTGGAAGCCCGCATTCGGGTCCCACTCCACCTGCCAGTAGTCGCCGCCCTGAATGGGCACCGTGCGCTCCTGCAGATCGTTCAGCTCCTTGAAATTCAGCAGCCGGATCTGGTTGAGCAGCAGCGCCTCGATCTTGCGGGCCAGCTCCCTGTCCTCCGGGTGGATGGCGGTCACCCGGGGCTGGGGCACGGTACTGTCCACCTGGCTCTCAATCAGTTCATACACGATGTTGCGCACGTTGGTGGCGTCCTTGGCCTTGCTTGCGCCGGAGGCCGCGGGGATGGAATGGTCGCCGGTGTAGTAGGCCTGCCGCCGGTCCATCTTCTGGCGCAGCGGGTCGTAGCTGCGCTTTGCGTAGTCCAGCCGGGCCTGCCATTTTGCGCGCTTTGCCGCAGAGCCCTGTGGCTGCATAAGCTTTGCGCGCCTCAAAAATCCTTCCTTCATAGGCCCTCCTGTTTTTGCATGAAGGCCGCACCGCCGGCGCAAAACCGGCGGCGCGGTCCGGTTCGTTTACTCGCCCAGCTGGGTGCCGCTGCTCATCTGCGCGCCGCACAGTGCAATGCAGCGCCAGTTGTTGAAGCCCGCGCCAAAGCGGGCGCGGCCCTTGAACACGTTGGCGTCGGTGTTGGGGTCAATGTCGCTGCGCACGGTCAAGGGCAGGCGGTCCAGCCAGGGCAGGCACTCGTAGCTGTCCTTGAATTTCGAGTCCAGCACATAGAAATACTCGCCGCCGGCCAGCTTCTGGGGCAGGTAAGGCCAGACGATCACGTTCCACAGCCCCACCTGGAAGTTCACCGCGTTGTTGTTGCTGTCCGGGTCCAGGTCACTGCCGATGGCGGCGAACACCTTCCGCTTCAGGCTGCCCACGTTGGGGATCACGATGGTGTCCGGGGCCACGTTCAGCAGGTTGCCGTTGTCGTCGGTGAACATCTGCATCTTCTCCTGCACTTCGTCCAGGATCTCCGCCGAAAAGGCGGCCTTGAACAGGTTGGACTGGTTGCCGGTGTTCTTGGTGATGCTGGGGTGGTCCTTGGAAAACAGGGCCACGTTATCCGCGCTGGCGGTGCTGTAGGTTTTCTGGTTGAACTTCACCGTCTTGCCGGTGCCGCCCGCCAGCAGAGCCGCGGCGAACTTCTCCCGGGTGCGGTTGTAGCTCTGGGTGAAAATGTTGGCCCGGCTGCGGATCTTGCCGATCTTGGCGTCCTCCATCATTTCCTGGGTCACCTCAAAGCTGGACTTCCAGGTGGTGGGCTCCACCACCTTGGAATAGCCCTCCTGGATGCTGGTCTTGGGGTAAGCGCCGTTCTCGCCCACGTCGGCAAAGTCGCCCATGCTGGTCTCGCTGGTGTACTTCTCGGCGTAGTTCTTGGTGGTGTCCATGCTGAAGATCTTGTCCACGGCGCTGAATTCCTGGAAGGCCTCCACGCCGCTCTCAATCAGGGCCTTAATGGGTTCCTGGCTTTTGCCGAAGATGCTGTTCGCTACGCCGGAACCCTCGGAAAAAATAATGCTCATATCCTGCTGTCCTCCTTCTCATCACTGTTTGCGGGTTCAGCCGCCCGCACCGGCCGCCGCCCGGAAGTAGCCGCGCACAATGCCGCCGCTGGCCGCTTCGTCGGTCTCGGTCACAACAAAGCTGCCGCCGCCGGTGGCGGTCACGCCGTCCGCGGTGGCGTTCAGCTGCACGTCGGTGCCCACCTTGGCCGCGTCGATCTGGGCCTCGGCCCGGGTCTCAAAAATGGTGGCGGGCAGCACCCGGATCACCGGGTAGCAGCCGTCCTCCCGCTTCGGGCCCTGCACAATGTATTCCACCGTGTCGGCGGCGTCGCACTTGGCCAGCTGGCCGCTGGCCAGCTTGGCGGCGCTGCCCAGGGTAAGGCCTTCCGCGCCGGGCAGAAATTCAAAGGGCTCCACGTCACCGATGGCCCGCTTGTAAACAGAAAACATACGCTTACTCTCCTTTGCTGTAATTTTTGTGGAAGCGGGAAATATCCTCCCGGGTCCATTTGGGGTTGAATCTGCGGTATTCCGCAATGATCTCCTCGGTCAGTCCGTCCTCCGCACCGGCCTTGCCGCCCACCGGGGCCAGATGCTGCTTGCCCCGGGCCGCATTGATGGCTGCCTGCTTGGCGCCGCTGGCCTGCCGGTCCTGCAGCCGCTGGAAAAACGCCAGCTTGTATGCGTCCACCAGGTCGTAGCCGCCGCGCACCAGCCGGTCGAATTCGCCAAATTCCGGCTGGCGGCGAATGTCCTCCAGGCTCTTCATCTCCGGGTCCAGCCGGCTGATCTGCGCCATGCGCTCGGCAATCAGCTGCTCGCCCCGCGCAAGATCCTGCTGGCGCTGCATCTGGTGCACCCGGGTCTGCAGCTGCTGGTTTTCTTCCTCCAGCCGTCGGCGGGCCGGGTCGTTCTGCAGGGCGTCCATCAGCTGGCGGGCCTGTTCGGGCTCCATGCCGCTGGCTGCCTGGCGAACGGCCTGCTCCCGGCGCAGCTGCTCCTGCGCGTCCAGCGCGGCAAAGTAATCCTCCGCCGTCTGAATGGGCTTGCCGGTCACGGGGTTGGTCAGGTGGCCGAACCGCTGTGCAAACATCCGGTCGGTCCGCTCTCTGGCCTGTGCCTCCGCCTTCCGCCGGGAGATTGCCCAGATCTGATCCTGGGTCAGGCCGTTCTGGCTGCTTTTGCCGTCCGGCCTGCTGTCGGTCTCCTCACTGCGGTTCTCCTGTTCCTGCTGTTCCTGTTCGGGGTCGTTCTCCGTCCGGGTCGCTGCGCCGGAAGTCTCGCTCTCGGAAAACACCTCTTCCAGGGTTCTCGCGGCAGGGGCGGCTCCGTCCTGCCCGGGCTGCTGGCCCATTGCGCCGCCATTGTGTTCCAGTTCCATAAAAACCTCCTGGCAGCTACCACGCCGCTGCCCGGCTAAACATTCGGGGAAAAACATTCAAAGAGTGAAAAACGCGGCTTAAAGCAGAGCGGCCGGTCCGGCAAGATGACCGCTTATCCGGCCGCTCTGCCGGGCCTCACTTGCTGCCCTTGGCCCGCAGGTCGCCGCCCTTGCTCACCACGGGCTTTTTGCCGGGCGAGGTCTTGCCGGCCTTCACCATCTGGCCGCTCTTGCCGTTCACATTCAGCTTCATCTGTTTCACCTCCCTTGCTGCTGGGGTTCGTGGGCGGCTTCGGTCGTTACCCGAAGCTCCGCCACCACCCGCCGGGTGTCTCCCGGCGCAGTGTAATTGGGGCACTGCGGATTCCGGCAGGCCAGCTTCAGGCTGGTGCCGGTGCGCTGTGTCACCATCATCTCAATGCCGCACTGGGGGCAGCGCATCTTCTCTTCACCTCCCGCAGAACGGATCGCCGTATTTCTGGATCAGATACGCCTTTCCGGCACTGTCCGCATTGTCGTAATCCTCGTAAAGGTCCGCCTCCCAGATGGCCCTCCGGGGTTTGTCCGTCTGCTTTGCAGGCAGCGGCCACCATACGCAGAAATACCGCAGGCTGTCCGGGGCATGGGTCAGGTTGTGGGGGGTCTTGGCATACACATCCGGGTTTTTCTCGTCCTTCTGGATCTTCTGCAGATGCTGCATCAGGGTGGGGCAGTCCATGAACTGCATCCAGGGGGTTCCGGTGGCCGGGTCGGCTGCCAGCCATTGCTTCATGGCAGCGCACCCGGCCGCAAAATCCCGGCTGCTTTTGGTCAGGCTCAGCCCGTTTTCCCGGAACAGATCCGCCCGGCTGCGCCCGCTTTCCTGGCTGCGGCTCCAAAGGTCGGGCGGCGCCAGGAACAGTTCAATGTTCTCGCCCTCGCTCATCCGAAGAATGGCTGCCGCTGCCTGACCGATGGTCTGGTTCGGCTCGTTGTATTCCCGGTACACCACCGCGTGGCCGCTCTGATCCACGTCGATCCAGTGCACGCTCAGCATATCCAGCCCATAGTCCAGCGAAACATACCGCCGCCCCGCCTGCAAAATCGGCTGGGTGCGCCGGTGGGTCTTGGCCTTCACTTCGGGGAAGTAGGCGCCGCCGGGAACGGTCAGGGCCTCCTCCACCGTGGCGGGGTATTCCTCCAGGGTCTTGTCCTCACCCAGAGCCCCCAGTGTGTTCCGGTACCACTGCTCGTCCCGGCGCGGATCCGCGCTCCAGGGCAGAAAGATCTTGTGGAAGCCGTTGTCGGGGTTGGTGAAGATCTCCTCGAACAGGGTCCCCCGCTTTATGGTGGAAAGCCCGATCACCCGTCCGCCGGTGGGCCGGTTCACAACCGGGAAAGCAGACTGCCAGATCTCCTGTGCAAACTGCTGGAAGGCCCATTCGTCAATGATGATCAGGTCGGCGGTGAAGGAGCGGCCCACCGCCGGGCTGGAAGGGAAGGCCTTGAACACGCTCTCCGGCCGGTCCGGAAAATGCACGGTCAGGCTCAGTGCCGTCACGGCAAACACCGGCCCGTCCCAGCCGGGGGGCACATGGCCCTCCTCGGCCACGAACTCGGGCATGTAGCGCAGGATCACGCCCAGCCGGCGCACCAGCTCTTTGGCCTCGTCCTCAGAGCGGGAAAGGCCCACCACCGTGCGCCCCGCGCTCAGAACCACCAGCCGGGCCCCCTCGCAGAGGGCCAGCCAGGTGAATCCCAGCTGACGGGCCTTCAGCACCACGTTCAGCCGGTAGCGGCTGAATTCCTCCAGGGCGCGGCGCTGTCCGTCCCAAAGGCGGAAGGGAACGATCAGCTCCGCCGCGTCCTTGTCCTCAATGTGGCAGTAGGTCTCCACAAAATACACCGGGTTTTCCCGGCAAAACTCCGCCTCCGCCTGCCGGATCGCGGCCGGGCTCAGTTCCATCCCGTCTCCTCCTTTCCATCGAATATCAGCAGAGCGGAAAATCCGCCCCGCCCGCCGCCCCAATATCCCATAGCGGCAAACAGGGTGCAGCGCTCCGGTGCGTGGTGTCGCACACATGGCCCGTGCCCCAAACCGCTGCGTCATGTGTCCGGTGCCCGCCGCCCCGCTGCGCAAAAGGCAAGCGTCCGGGCGAATCGGCACACGGAAAATTTCATTGTCACGGCCAGGGGAAGGGCAGGAGGGAGGGCGTGAGCATTCGCCCTCCTCCCTTGCCCCCGTGACCGTCAGGGAAGCGGAACGCAGGTACCCCCGTAGGGGGTACCGTTTTCTTCCCAAGGGAAAATATCGGTCATTCACCGACTTTTTCCCAAAGAGAGAAATTCCCGGTCCGTCACCGTGTTTTTCCGTCCCGACAAAGCGAATGAGCAAGGAACAAAAGACCGGTTTTTTCAAGCGGGGTTCTTTTGCGGGCCGCATATTTTTTACGCTTCGGCCATAATCGCAGCCGGGGGTCGCCCGCATGGGGGGGGAGGGGGCTCATCGCCCCATCCGCCCGCACCCATCCGGCACACCATCCGCAAAAAAACGAAGGGAAGCAGTGCCGCCCTCCTGTCAGTCAGCCACCGAACCGGCCCCGGCGCATCCGCACCAGCGTCCGGCAGCCTCCCGATGAAAAGGGAAGGCCGGAGAACAAACCAATCCGTCTGCCCTCCGGCAATCACCCCCTTTCCACCCGTCATCCCAGGCACCAGTCTCCCCAGCAGGAACCAATCCCGCCGGGCATCCATGCAGCTCAGTCCGCCCCGCAGCCATCCCCGCCGCAAAGCAGGGCCCAGCCACCGGAGCGGCCGGTCAACCTCTTGGAAGCCAGCAAAAGCCAGCCCCCCAAGTCGTCCCATACCCCGCCGCATCTCCGGCCATCCTCAACCCCGGTGAAGAACTCACACGCTGGCGTAGCTGCACAACGAGGAAATCCGTGTTTTGCTAAAAGGGCAAAAACCCGGCTCCTCCCCGGCGCGACGATCGTGCGCCGCTTCGTCCACTGCAAGGCGTTCTGCCGTGCCTGGTTGGATTTGTAGCACCGAACACGTTGCAGTTTCGCTAAATAGCTGTTTGACGAAACAGGAAATCACAGTTTTATGCGGAAAATTCAGAATAACAGGAAAGCGTCCTGTTTATTTCTGCCGGTTTTTATCCTTTTGTTGCAATCTGGCGGCCACATTGGCCATCAGCTGGCGGTCCGCATCGGTCATCCCGGTGGACACCTGCACATCATCGGCAGGCTTGTCCCCGGCAGAATCCCGCACAAAAACAGCGGCCTTGGTGTTTCCGGCCATGGCCTGTGCCACCTGTGCCAGCGTCATCGCCTCGTAAAGGTCCAGCGGCTGCCCCCGTTCCTCGGCCAGCTTCTGGGCCACCTGCGTCAGCTCGCCCAGCTCAGCAGCCCCCTGCGGAGCCTCCATCGCCAAAAGGTCCGCACAGATCTCCCGGATCGCACGCCTTCTCCGGCGGTTTTCGGCACTTTTCTGCCCACCCTTGCGCCCAATCTCCCGAGCTTCCTCCGAACTCGGCACCCGCAAATTCTCCATCCCAGACGCCACACATCACACCCCCTTTGCAACAAAAAAGGCCCGCTCCCGAAAAGGAAGCAGGCCGCCGCGAATGCAGCAAAAAAGCCGCCCCGGAATCTCTTCCGGTGACGGCTCTTTTTATACTTATCACTATACTAAGTTTATCATTTCACTGTCCCACTGTCAAGCGCAGAAGACGCATTGCAAAGCGAATTATCGTGCTTTGGAGAAAATGTGTAACCATCGCGCTCCATGCGTTCCCGCACGGCTTGCAATATATATGCCTGCAGGCTTTGCCCTTTGGCTGCTGCGGCTTCTCGAATAGCAGCGCCCTCAGCTTTGTAAGGCTTAATCAGAATTTGCATATACTTTTGGTCGCTTTTTTTGTTGCTGGCTTTCTTTGCCTCGCTCAGAGCCATATCAACACCTCCCGAAGATATTGTATCACAAATCTAAACGGCACGATATAGTGAATGATGTACAAAAACGGAAGGCACGATATAGTGCAAACTGACGATTATGGAGAATGTTCACGATATCGTGTTGACAATATCACGATATCGTGCTAGCATTGAGGCACAGCAAGGGAGGCAGAAAGGAGGCTGCCAATGAAGTTTGCGGAATGGCAAAATCTTAATGCCGCCCAAAAACGAGCTGCCTTTGAGGCATACAAAAAAGAGTGGTTAGCTACTCGCAATAGCTAACCACCCAACAGCAAAGAAACCCTAAGACTACAATAGCCTCCCTTGCTGCTCTTATTATACCACAAGCCGAACCACTCAACAATAGAAGGAGGGCAAAACGTGAAAGTAACCATCTACTGCATGAACAAAGGCACAGCGTCTCAGTATTTTGCCCTAAAGGACGCGGAAGAGAACCAGCCGCTGCCCTACACCCCCACCTGGAAGACCGAGCGTGGCGCACGAAACTTGGCAATCAAGCAGGGCCTGGAATTGGTTTAAGAAAATGCCCACCCGGGCGGGCAATCAGATGCCCGGGAGAAAGCGAGGAGAGTATGAGCAGCGAACGCATTGCCCGCATCCTGGACTTCCACGGCATGTGTCATTATCAGGACGAGGCCGGGCACATTTACGGCGTTATGCCCTGGACCAACGTGATTACCGGAGAGACTGGTGAGGATCATGAAGACCTTACTGGCTACAGTATGGCGGAGGTTCTGTGGTGGCTTGGATACTGAGCGCCGCCGACTCAATAACACAAAGCAGGAGGTTTCACGATGTTCATGAAAGAAAAATATATCGGCTTCGAGATTCACTACCCAGCCGATCATCCGCAGGCCAATGGCAAATATTTCGGCAAGACCACGATTTTTGAGCAGGCACTGAAGGCTGCTCAATCCATCGGCGGTGCGCTTTACGGCATCACTCCGGACGGCAAACGCATTTTTATTTTATACTGACCCGCAAGGCCGACGCATAAATGCGCCGCCGGTGCAAGCCCGGCCCCGCCCCATCAAGGCGGGGGTGCTCATGGGTTGCGTAAAACCGAAGGTTTCACAATGGCAGCCGATAAAGTGCCCTACCCCAACAGGGCCACAGCACAGAGAGGAGAGCAGTTCATGGTAGCATATTACAAAGACGAATCCGCCGTTGATGCCGCGCTGAAGGCAGCAACAACTCCCGAGGAAGTTCATAAGATTGCGCAGGATCTGGAGCAACGCATGGCACCCAGCCACTGGATACAAAAAGCCCTGCATGTCTACTGGGCCATGCTCTAACGATGCACCGAGTACCTTCGACGGGTCGTCAGAAACAAAACGGTGGCCTCCATACAATACCAGCCGCTCAGAAATAAGGGCAGAAAGGACGAAAGAATGGAACGGATCACAAAGGCTGAATATGACCGCATCGGGAACGACTTCAAGGGTGTTTGGCATGATTACTGGGGCGATCACCCAGAATGGAAAGGTCGCCGGGTGGCTTTCCTGCCCGGTCATGGGACAACGCCTTTCATTGAGGGTGTATCTTTTGAGATTGTAGACAAGAGGGACTAAACCAATTAGTATTCGCAGTCTCAAGTGGGACCGGATCACCTGCAAGAGACGCCGGATCTTGGCGCGGGATGAATAAGGAACGAAGAAAATCAAAAAGAGCCTTCCGGAAGCTACCGGAGGGCTCTTTTGTTGTGTAGAATATTTATGTCTTTTGTGCCAGGCATTTGTATAAAGCGAAGCAGCACAGGCACAGTGAAGCGGTGGCGCAGAATACACCAGGCTTGTCAGCACTTATGGCATCCAAAGCGGAAACGCCCAGGGAGTCAGAGGTCAGAGCGGGAAGGGTAATCGTGATATCGATACCATCATGTGAGTACACCAGGTGCTCGGTTTCTTCAGAAGGAAGGCCGTCAACAGTGTTTTCTATCAGCAGAGGATCCTCGTCATTGCGAAATGAGAGAGAAAGGATCTCGAATCCTTGCGGGAAAATATCGAGACTGGCCATCGCGTAGCTGCTTTTCTCTTCGCCGGTGTTGTCATCATAGAATTCAGCGGTGACAGGAACGGAATAAACACCAGAAGGAATTACGGTAGTCACTAAGAGACAGAAGTAGATAACAGCCAGGATTATACACAAGAAGGAACCGCGAATAATCCATTTTTTATATTGAGCTATGGCTGAATGCGAAAAAACGACCAGAGCGATTGTTATACTAAGAAGGACTAACGCTACTGAAATGTAGCCGATCGTCACAGCGTATTCAGTTATCATGGTAACACCTTCATCCAGGATTGGCTCAATGCATGTACATGTATTTTAACAAAGATTCCCCGGATATACAACAATGCAATCTCATAGAGAATACAGATAAGCTAACAATAAACTAACAAAATGCCTACTTTTAGCTTTATAGAGCCATTTGTTATCTGATTTGTAATCAGCAGGTCGTCGGTTCAAGTCCGATCTCCAGCTCCAGAAAAAGGCCCCGCAAATGGCTTTGTATCGCCATTTGTGGGGCCTTTTTGCAGTGTTTCCTAATTGCTAGATGCTTCCAAAAAACACTTGGAAAACCGTGATAAACTAACAAATAAACTAACAGAAGTGTACATTAATCAGGTCAATTCCCTTGACCAGATCGGCCGGCTGGGTGTGGGTGTACCGGTTCACGGTCATGGAAAAATCGGAATGTCCCAAAATTTGTTTGATAATTTCCGGCCGCACTCCTGCGGCAACCATCTTTGTAGCAGCGGTATGACGGCAGGTGTGTGGGGTGACCCCACTGATCTCGCAAGCCTTCATCAGGCTGCGGAAGGCTTTCCGCACGTTATCGGCATCCTTGGCCGTGCCGGCGGAGGTGTGCAGCAGCCAGGATGTCGTGTTTCCATCCATCCATTTTGCAATGATCGGGATGATCTCCCGGTGAATCGGGATGGTACGGTTTCGACCGGCGTCGGTTTTCTCGCCGCCCACCATGTAGCGGTCGGCCAGATGCACATTCTCCCGTTCCATCTGCAGCAGCTCATTGATCCGCATGCCGGAGTAACACAAAACCAGAGCAATTTCCGCAGTGGGTCCCAGTTTGGGATCGCCCAGCATGCCGCGAATACGCCCGATCTCCTCGTCGGAGAGTACACGGGTCTTGGCCTCGCCTTTGCTGGGCAGCTCCAGAAGCTGCGCATAGTTCTTATCGATGATGTCCTGCTTCATGGCGTACTGGCATAGCTTCGAGAAAAGCAGCCGTTGCTTTTCACACAACGAACGGCTCAGCCCACGCTGGACCAGACTGTCGATTACCTGTTGGTAGTCCTCGGTTTTCAGATCGCGGATTCGCCGAGAATGTAAATCTGTCGCCTTGGCGAATGCGTCCTCGTAGCTCTGCCTGCTCTTATCTCCAATTTTGGAAAAGGCGTTGGGGCTCCATTGCTCATAGATATCCCGGAGCGTGTAGTTCTTCCGTTCCAGCGGCACCCGATCCGCGTTGAAGCGATCCAGTGCTTCCACGGCTTCACTGCTGCTGGCGTAAGTACCCAAAAGCTTTCCGGCTCCGTTCATGGCAGCCCATGGCCGGCTTCTGCCATCCGAAATCTTATACACCGATCCGCTGCCCTTGGCCCGGCGTCTGCTGCGCCGCTGGGGCGGAGCGGTTGTCGCGATCTGCCGCTTCCCGCAGAAGAGGCAGAACCCGGATTCGTCCGGAATTTCCCGGTGACATCTTGTGCATTTCAAAACAAAAACCTCCTTTGGGGTGCACTTTACAAAGCCTTCCCAAAAGAGGTATAATCTCACTGTCGGGATGGATTATCCATTTTGGGTAAGCTGTCTATGAAGATCCGCTCTCTGCGCCAACAGAGGGCGGCTTTTTTTATGTGGTTTTTGAAATCCTACAAAACAGACTGGGAAATGAAAATATCGATGAATTTTCTGAATTTCCATGTATCTGAAAATATCGATAAAATATCGACTTTTTCTCTCGGGAAAGAAATTGCTTACCCCCTACGGGGGTAATAGGTGAATTCCCTTTGGTCAAGTCAATGGGGATAGAAAAGGGGGCGCTGAGATTCGCCCACCTTTCCTACACCCCGCCATTGACTACCGCGCGAGGAATGATTTAAAGGGCGTCCAATACCTGCGGCAGTCTAACCGGGTGTTCAGATGGCGGATAACTCCCTTGCGTCCTCCACGGCCCTGGATTTGCCTGTGGCGGCTTTTTATTTTGGGGTATATCCGTGTTTTATGCCCTGATGGTCAAAACGCAATACAGGCGTGTTTCTGCCGGGCTGAGGCTTATTGATGCCTGGTCCAATGAATAGCCAGAACTTGCGGCAGAACTTCCTGCCGGTATGCTTCTGCCTGCTGGTAGGTCACGCCCATGCGGGCCGCCAGGTGGTCTGTGGTCTCTCCCCGGTGGATCACTTCCGCCGGGTCAGGGGCCATCAGGCACAGGGAGAACAAGTCAGCTTCTTTTTCAAACCTGGACGTCCGGAAGTAGGTGCAGTGCTCCAAAAACATCCGGTTGTTCCCCCGGTGCAGCAGGTGGTGGGCCAGCTCATGGCCCAGAACAAAGTCCCGGGTGCGCTCATCCAAGCCGCTGTCCACAAAAACAAAGGTGTTCCGCTTGAGCTGCTTATAGATCCCACGCACACCAGACAGGCGGCAGGGGATGACCGTCACGCCAAGTTGTGTGAGGATCTGGTATGGATCATTGGTGCCATACTTCCGGGCCACGGCCTGGGCCCGCTTCAATGTGGTCACACCTCATTCCCCCTTCTCCTTGCGGTACTTCTTCGGGGTATACTTTTCCTTGTTCACTTTCTTGGCGTACTCTAAGGCCATCGCCATGGCGTTGCGGATGCTCTCCGTTGCTTCTTCAGTCAGCGGGTCGCCATCAAACATAAGGTCGCCGCTGTTCTCCAGCTCGTCCATCAGCTTCTCCAGATCGCGGGCAATATCCCTGCGGTCTTTCGCCGTCAGCCCGTCACCCTCACCGGTGGCGGGCTTTTTTTCGTCAAAAACACTGCGATCCACACCAAGTGCCTCTGCAATTTTTTTCTTAGTTCCGGCCTTCGGGTCAAGGCCGTTTTTCCATCGGCCCATATTGCCTCGGCTCATGCCGAGACTATCCAATAATGCAGACACGGAAATGCCTTTTTCGTCACAAAGTCGTTGCAAGATATCAAAAAACGCCAAAATGCACCTCCTATCTTTGTGCAAAGCGTAGAAGTGCATTTTGGTTCACTTATTCCTCTTGAAAAGTGCATTAAAATGCCCTATAATGCAATTACGGCGATTGCAAAACTGCACTTTGCATGTAGTGTAATGATTTATCCAACCTCATACTACTACAAAAGTGCACTTTAGTCAATCGAATTTGCGAAAGGAGGTGCACTTTTTTGAATTTTTGGGAGAGATATACAAAAATCTGCGAGGAAAAGAAGCGAAGTGCCACATCGGTTCTCGTGGACCTCGGCTTAAGCAAAGGCAATGCGGCCAGATGGAAGAATGGTGGTAGTCCCACCCTGAAAACAGCTTCCAAAATCGCAGAATATCTCGGTGTATCATTGGATGACTTGGTAGCAGACCGGAACCAAGAACTTCATCCGGAAAACAGAAAGGAGCAGAACTTGATTGAACGGCACGAATGACGCTCAGCGCAGAGTGTGCACGCTGGGTGAACTGGCACAGCGTGGTAAGCCTCCCTCCTGGACGGTGTCCTTCCTGATGGATATGGACGAATCGCAGCTGGACGATGAAGCCCGCTGGGCGCTGGCGTACTGGCGGTTGGAGTGTTACCAGTGGGACGACCTTGTAGGCCCAAAGCCGGAAGGTTTCGACCAGATGGAATGGATGCCCAAAAACTTTTTGCAGCGTACCCTTTTCAAAAAGCGCTTCCGCAATTACTACACGCTCCCCAAACAGATACTGATTGGGGAAGTGATCAGCAGAGAAAAGCTGAAAGGGTACTCGAAGTGGTTCGCCCAGTTAAAGGCTGAGCAGGACAGAGCAAATGGACGTTAACAGTGAAGCAATGGCGATTATAAATGTCCCCCAGGCGAGGAAATGGGTCTGACGTAAAAAACGCTCTTGGCGGAGCGATTCTTCACCGGGACCGAGCAAATAAAAAAGAGGGTCTTCATCGTTTAGGCGACCGATCTGGTTTTGCATATCCAGAATAGAAAGCCTTGTGTCAAAATCCTCTTGCTTTTCGAAATATCCCCAAGAATACATTGTTTCGCAAGTGGCCCCATTGATTTTGCTTAATCTTTTCAAAAGCTTATATGTGGCATTTGTCACAAAAACACATCCTTTCTGGCTCTGATTATAGCATAGAGCGAGAAACGGCAACAAGAAAGGAACCTCAAATGAACAACTTGCAAATTATCAGCGGCGTGAGCTGCTACGAAGAAAACGGCACCGCATATCTGCGGCTGGAAGATGTAGCCCGAGGGTTGGGATTCACTGAGACCGCAGCGAGCGGAAACGAGTGTGTGAAGTGGAGTCGGGTAAGAAAGTATCTTGCAGATCTTGGCGTCGACACTTGTGTCGATGGTCATTTGCCCGAGTACATCCCCGAGAACATTTTCTACCGGCTGGCCATGAAGGCCAAGAACGAGACCGCTGAGAAGTTCCAGGCACTGGTGGCTGATGAGATCATCCCCAGCATCCGTCGCACTGGCGGCTACATCGCCGGGCAGGAGACCATGAGCGCCGAGGAACTGATGGCGAAGGCGCTGATGGTGGCCCAAAAAACCCTGGCTGATCGAGAGGCGCAGATTTCCAGTTTGACCGTTCAGAATCAGATCATGGCCCCCAAGGCCGATTATTTCGATGAAATTGTAGACCGAAATCTGCTGACCAACTTCCGGGAGACCGCAAAACAGCTCGGCATTGGTGAGAAATCGTTTATCGCATTTCTTCTGGAAAAGAAGTACATCTACCGGGATAAGCGCGGCAAACTGATGCCTTATGCGGAAAAAAACACCGGCCTTTTCGAGATGAAGGAGTGTTTTAACGAAAAGACCCAGTGGGCAGGCACTCAGACACTCATCACCCCCAAGGGGCGGGAAACCTTCCGGCTGCTTGTGAAATAAAAGGGCGGTGATCCCAATGGCAGACTGGCCGACCATGACGCTGCACGACTGCTGTGAAGCATTTCGTGCCAACCAGATCCAAATCAGCGAACGAGTTCTCGGGCAGATGATCCAGGAAGGGAAAATGCCCTTCGCAATCGGGACGCAACTGGACGCGTCGGAGCGCTCCAAGTTTCTGATCTTCCGGCCGGCGTTTTACCGCTGGCTGGATGGGATGCTGGACGCGGACGCGATTCGAATCTGAAGGAGAAACAAATGGAATGTAAAAAAGAAAGCGCCCGGCTGTTGCAGCAGCCGGACGCCGGAACCCCATTGTGGGGTGCCCCTATGAGAAGCACCCCCATTGTAACATTTTTCCGCCAGGGTTTAAAGACCCTGACGGGCTGCATCCAGGTGGCCGCCTTTTTCGCGGCGGTGTGGCTTGGATGCGGCGGCATGGAATGGCTCTACCACAAAGCCCCGGCGCTGACGGTCTTTGCGCTGTTTGCGGCGCTGGCGGCACTGGTGAGCCGTGAACTGATTCATCGGTGGAGGGACAGGAAATGGGATTGACAAACGAGCAGAAGGGCGAGATCCGCGCGGCCTACCGTAACGCGGCGAACCCCAAAAAGCAGATCACCATCCTGGCCCAGCTCTACGCCACCTCAAAGGAGGAGATCTGTAAGGTGCTGGGCATCGAGGCCCCGGAGCCGAAGCCGAAAAAGACGCTGCGCAGCTATGAGCAGGCGGTGAAGGACGACGTGGTGAAGGCGGTCCTGCTGGAAGGAGCAACCTACCAGGAGGCAGCGGAGCGGTTCGGGGTGCCCTACGGCAACGTGAATGCCTGGGTCAATAAGGCCCGCAAAAAGCAGGCGGAATTCGGCGTCACAGCCCCGCCGCCCGAAACGCCCCGCGAAGAACTGCTCACCGCCACTGCCCCGCAGCCGCTCCCGGCTCATTACCGCCGGATGCTGCAAAGCGCGAAGGACGGCGCCACAGGCCTGCGGCGTTTTCTGGACGCCTACCGGAGCACGGAGCTTCTGTCCAGCGAGGACGAGCAGGCTCTGGAACGGCTGCTGACCGCGGCCGTGGTTTTTTCACAAGGTCTGGAAGCGGGCCTTTGCGCCGCAGAAAGGGAGGGCAGCCATGCAGGTAATTCGTAAGGACCCGGGAAAACCGCCCCGATTGGTGGAGATCCCGAACACACTCAAGGCGCTGCAGCAGGCGGTGGGCGGCTACATCGAAACGGTGAGCTTCTGTGAGGACGCCCTGGTCATCTGCAACGAAGAGGGCTTGCTTATGGGCCTTGCACCGAACTGCAGCTTTCTGGGCATCCCCTTCGTGGGAACCATCCTGATCGTCGGCCGGTCCGGGGAGGAGTTCTGCAGCCTGAGCCATACGGCCCAGCAGCTGCTCCTCTCTCAGCTGGGAACCGGCGAACAACCGTGAACATACAGGGAGGAATACAAGATGAATGTGATCAAGATCGAACCCGGCTGCACCCCGCAGCTGGCCAGCATGGAGGAGATCAGTGTCCGGGCGCTGAGCGAGGCGCTGGGCGGCGGCATCGAGGTCTGGAACATGGACCCCTGCGGCCGTTTCATGGCGGTCTGCCGGGCAAACGGAGCAGAGCAGGGCCTGCCGGTGAACTGCCGCATCCCCTATCTGGGGTGCGTTCTGTACGGCACCGTCTGTGTGCTCCGCCGGGATTACAACCAGCTGGGCGTAGGTGTGCAGGAAAGCGATCTGTCCCGCATCGAAGGGCTGTACCAGCCCCTGAAGGAGGAGATGAGCGCATGACGCAAGAACGGATTTTTGAGGAGCTGAACCGGATCGGCGTTCCCACGAACGTGCGGGGCCGGGACTACATCGAGACGGCGCTGAACCAGCTGCTGCAGCATCCGGGCCGCCGGTATGCCATTACCAGGGAGCTGTACCCCATGGTGGCAGAGGTTCACGGCACCACCGCCGCCCGGGTGGAGCGGGCCATCCGGCACGCGATCGCGAATGCCTTCACCCGGGGCAATCTGGAGTACCTGAACCGCTACTTCGGCTATACGGTGGATTCCCGGAAGGATAAGCCCACCAATTCGGAATTTCTCACCATGGTGGCGCGCCGTCTGCAGATGAAAGGAGAGAATCAGCATGATCCGGATCAACAGTCTTGAGGCAGAGAACGTCAAGCGCATCCGCGCCGTGAAAATCGAGCCCACCGCCACCGGCCTCACCGTGGTGGGCGGGCGGAACAATCAGGGCAAGACCAGCGTGCTGGACGCCATCGCCTGGGCACTGGGCGGTGAGCGATACCGCCCCAGCGCGGCCCAGCGACAGGGCAGCGCCATCCCGCCCCGGCTGAAAGTCACTCTCTCCAACGGCATCGTGGTGGAACGCAGCGGCAAGAATTCCAGTCTGAAGGTCACCGACCCCATGGGCAACAAGGCGGGCCAGAAGCTGCTGGACGCCTTTGTGGAGGAGCTGGCGCTTGACCTGCCCAAGTTCATGGAAGCCAGCGGCAAGGAGAAGGCCCGCACTCTGCTGCAGATCATCGGGGTGGGCGACCAGCTCATGGCACTGGAGCGCAAGGAAACCGAGCTGTACAACCGGCGCCATGCCATCGGGCAGATCGCCGACCAGAAGAAGAAATATGCCCAGGAGCTGCCCAGCTGGGAGGGAGTGCCCGCCGAGCCGGTCAGCGCCTCCGAGCTGATCGCCCAGCAGCAGGAGATCCTTGCCCGGAACGGGGAAAACCAGCGCAAGCGGGACCAGCTGGCCGAGATCACCCATGCCAAGCACCGGTACAGGGATGAGCTGGAGCGGCTGGACGAGCGCATCGAGATGCTGAAAAAGCAGCGGGAGGAGCTGCTGGAGCAGTACAATACGGCGGCCAGCCAGGAGGAGACCGCCCGCAAAACGGTCCTCCAGCTCCAGGACGAATCCACCGCCGAGCTGGAGGAGAACATCCGCAGCATCGAGCTGGTGAACATGAAGGTGCGGGCGAATCTGGACCGGGAGCGGGCGGAGGAGGAATCCGCGGAGTATGCCCGTCAGTATGCGGCGCTCACCGCCCAGATCGACGAGACCCGGGCCGAGAAGCTGGCCCTGCTGGAAGGGGCGGACCTGCCGCTGCCGGGCCTTTCGGTGCAGGACGGCGAGCTGACCTACAAGGGCCAGCAGTGGGACAATATGTCCGGCTCCGAGCAGCTGATGGTGGCCACGGCCATCGTGCGGCGGCTGAATCCGGAGTGCGGCTTCGTGCTGCTGGACAAGCTGGAGCAGATGGATCTGGACACCATGCGCAGCTTCGGCGCCTGGCTGGAGCAGGAGGGCCTGCAGGCCATCGCCACCCGGGTCTCCACCGGCAGCGAGTGCCAGATTATTATCGAGGACGGGTATGCGCAGCAGACGCCGGGCCGGATCCTGCCCGGCGAGGACGGGTATGCGAGCGCGGGAAGCGCAGCAGCCCAGACAGCCCCCCAACCCGCAAGCACTCCCACACAGGAATCCCCCAAACAATGGAAAGCAGGTGAATTTTAATGGCATTTCCCATCACGAGCGGTGTGCAGAAAAAGGCCCAGAAGGCGGTCATTTATGGCCCCGAGGGCATCGGCAAAAGCACCATGGCAGCCCGGTTCCCCGGGGCGCTCTTCATCGACACCGAGGGCAGCACCGCCGGCATGAACGTGAACCGTCTCCCGGCCCCGGCCAGCTGGTCCATGCTTATGGACGAGGTCCGGTATGTGCGGGATAACCCCTCGCTCTGCCGCACTCTGGTGCTGGACACCGCCGACTGGGCGGCCCAGCTCTGCACCCGGCATATCTGCGAAAAGGCGGATAAAAAGGGCATCGAGGACTTTGGCTACGGCAAGGGCTATGTGTATGTGGCCGAGGAGTTCGGCCGCCTGTTGAATCTGCTGCAGGAGGTGGCGGACCGGGGCGTGCATGTGGTGCTCACCGCCCACGCCAAGATCCGCAAGTTCGAGCAGCCGGACGAAATGGGCGCCTACGACCGCTGGGAGCTGAAGCTGGCGGGCAAGGAGGAAAAAAGCCTCTCCGCTCCTGTCTCTTATACACATCTCCGAGCCCACGAGACACTCGCTAATCTC